>MDSV01128367.1_pt1 | contig 75321 bp, 63 predicted proteins | sample 810851 | NCBI WGS metagenome assembly MDSV01 (sample SAMN05326640, study PRJNA326480) | marine metagenome | isolation source: seawater | place: Atlantic Ocean: North East | collected 2012
ATAATTTATTGAGTCATTTTTTGATTTGCAGTTAAAAGAAAACAATAAAAATATAACAAGAAATATTTTTGATTTTAAATGAGATAAAAACATTATATCGAAATTATTTTATTCAAATCTAAATTATTAAAATTCCCAGAACTCATCATTAATAAGTTTCTTTGTTTCCAACTTAATGAATTAAGAAAATCTTTTAGTAGATTAGAATCATTAAAAACCTTTAAATCTTTTCTTTTGAAGCTATCTATTACTTCTTTTTTAGAAATTACATTTAGTTTCTTATTTTGTATTGTTTTCTTATTAAAATAAACAATACCTATATCAGTATCATCCATCGAATTAGAATACTCTTTAAGAAATTTTTTATTAAGGCTACTAAACGTATGTAATTCCATACATGATACAAGTTTTCTATTTGGAAATTGTTGTTTCACGCTTTTAATGGTTGCTTTTAATTTTGAAGGAGAATGTGCAAAATCTTTATAAATACTAGTGTGTTTATTTTCTTTAATTAACTCTAATCGTTTTGATGCTCCTTTAAATGATGATATTGATTCAAAAAATAATTTTTTACTAATACCAAGTTCTTGACAAACTAACAAAGCAGCATTTAAATTTTGTAAGTTGTGTTCACCAAAAAAATTTAGTTTGAATCCATTAATTATTGTTTTTCCATTAATTATTTTATGAGACGGTGTGTTATATCCAATTGTTTTACAATTATTTTTTTGATTTATAATATTGATTAATTTTTCATCGTCTTTAAAATAAATTAGAGTTTCTTTTACTAACTCTTTAAATGTTTTAAATTGTTCAACGTAAATATCAAAAGTTGGAAATACATTAATATGGTCCCATGCAATTCCACTAATTACTCCAATATGAGGTTTATACAGATGAAACTTTGGTCTTTTGTCAATAGCAGAACTTAGATATTCATCTCCTTCTAATATTATTAGTGATGAATTTTTACTTATCTTAACCATTGTTTCAAAACCTTCTAGTTGAGCTCCAACCATATAGTCACACTCAACTTCTAATTTTTTAAGTACATGTAAAATCATTGCTGTAATTGATGTTTTTCCATGACTTCCGCCAATTACTATTCTTTTTTTATTTATACTTTCTTTATAAATATATTCTGGAAATGAATATATTGGAAGATTTAACTTTTTAGCTTTAAGTAATTCGGGATTATCTTTTTTTGCATGCATTCCTAGAATGATATAATCAATATTTTTTGTTATTTTTTCTGGAAACCATCCACTTCTTTTAGGTAAAATATTATATTTTTTCAGTCTGCTTTTACTTGGCTCAAAAATCTCATCATCTGAACCACTAATTTGATTTCCATTTTTGTGAAGTGCAATTGCAAGATTATGCATTACACTACCACCAATTGCGATTAAATGAATATTCATATAGTTGATATATTTTTTAAAACTAAATTAAAGATTAAAGACATTTATTATATTTGATGAAATTAATTTTACTAACATGCATTTGTATACAATCAATACAGGTTATTTTAAATTAGATGGTGGAGCAATGTTTGGAGTAGTTCCTAAATCACTATGGAGTAGAAATTGTTCTCCAGATGATAATAATATGTGTACATGGGCCATGAGATCTTTGTTGATTCAAGATGGTAAAAGATTAATACTTATTGATAATGGAATTGGAGATAAACAAGATGATAATTTTTTTAAGCATTATTACTTACATGGTCAAGAAAATATATATTCTTCTCTATCTAGATACGGATTTAATGCAGATGATATAACCGATGTTTTTTTAACTCATTTACATTTTGATCACTGTGGCGGAAGTGTAAAGTGGAATAAAGATAGGTCTAGTTATGAAATGACTTTTAAAAATGCAAGATATTGGACTAATAAAGAACATTGGCAATGTGCAACTAAACCAAATTATAGAGAAAAAGCATCTTTCTTAAAGGAAAATATATTACCTATTAAGGAAGCTGGACATCTAAATTTTTTGCCTATAGATAGTGATTTTTCAAATAACATATCAGTTTTATTTGTAAGTGGGCATACTGAGTCGCAGATGATACCACATATTAATTATAAAAATAAAAAAATTGTTTTTATGGCAGATTTATTACCAAGTATAGCACATATACCACTGCCATATATAATGAGCTATGATACACAGCCTTTACTTACTCTTAAGGAAAAAGAACGTTTTTTGATTGAAGCTGCTAAAAATGATTATGTATTATTCTTACAACATGATCATCTTCATGAATGCTGTACTGTAAAGTTGACAGAAAGAGGAGTTAAATTAGATAAGACATTTAAATTAAAAGAAATAATTTAATTCTTTTTTAAGAATCAATTAGAGAATTAAAAATATTTAAACTTTTTGAAAAATCAATTTTTTCATCTAATTCACTTTTATTTTCTAACAATCTAAATAATTTTATTTTCTTACCATTAGATTTATTAACTGTAATGCTTTCATAGTTATTTAAGTCAGCATCTTTAGGTACTTCTTTAATATATCCTATTTTTTCTAAAGCACACTTTTTCATCCCACCAAATATAACTAAAGTTAATTTAAATATTTTGTTTTTGAATATATTAATTATGTTTGTGTAAATGCAAGAAAAAATAAAAAGGTATAATAGTTTTAGTGACTTTATTAAAACTAAATTTAATTGTAGAGTTCAAAAAGTATCAATTGATGCTGGATTTACATGTCCTAATAAGGATGGGACGAAGGGAGTTGGGGGATGCACTTATTGTAATAATAATACATTTAACCCCGATTATTGTAAACCAGTTAAATCTATAACTCAACAAATTAATGAAGGAATTGATTTTTTTTCAAAAAAATATAAAACTCAGAAGTACTTAGCTTATTTTCAAGCTTTTACAAATACATATGCGCCAAGAGATAAGTTAATCAAAATATATGAAGAAGCACTTTCTTGTGATAATGTTATTGGTTTGGTGATTGCTACTAGACCTGATTGTATTTCTAATGAAATATTGGATTATTTAGAGGGATTAGTAAATAACGGTTATTTTATCAAGTTGGAGTATGGATTAGAATCTACTAATGATAGAACGTTATCATTAATTAACAGGTGTCAAACTCATCAAGATGCAGTAAATGCGTTTAATATTTCTAAAGGGAGAGGTCTTCATTTGGGTGGACACTTAATTTTAGGCCTTCCTGAAGAATCAAAATCAGAAATGTTGGAGCATGCAAGAAAAATTTCTGTTTTACCTATTAATACTTTGAAAATTCATCATTTACAAATAGTGAAATATACAATGATGGCTAAACAGTATAAAGATAACCCAAATTTTTTCACGTTTATGTCTTTGAATGAATATATTGATTTTGTTGTAGATTTTTTAGAGATTTTAAACCCTGATATCATAATTGAGAGATTTTTTAGTGAATCACCTTCTAGATTACTTATTTATCCTAAGTATGGATTAAAAAATTTTGAAGTAAAGTATTTAGTTGAAAAGCGATTAGATGAGAGAAATACTTTTCAAGGTAAACTATTCTCGATTACTAATTAATCTTTCAACACCAATCCATATTAGTATTACTGGCCAGTATGTTTTAATCAAATCAGAAATAGAAATATTGATAAAATTTAAATTATTTATTAAAAAAATAACTCCAATAACAATTAAAAATACAGAAAAACCAACACTTTTTTTCATCTTTTTATTTTTTAGCTAAAGTAATAATTACTTTTGTATAAATAAAAAATTAAATTATGTCAGATGATAAAAAAGTAATATTTTCTATGTCAGGTCTATCTAAGTCCTTTAACAATAACAACAAGCAAGTTCTAAAAAACATTTATTTATCATTTTTTTATGGAGCAAAAATTGGAATTATTGGATTAAATGGTTCTGGAAAATCGACTCTTTTAAAAATAATTGCTGGAGTAGATAAATCATATCAAGGTGATATTGTTTTTTCAGAAGGTTATTCAATTGGTTATCTGGAACAAGAACCAAAAATAGATGATAATAAAACGGTAATTGATGTTGTGAAAGAGGGGATGCAAGAAGCAGTTGATGTTCTTAGAGAATATAATTTAGTTAATGAAGCTTTTGCTTTACCTGAAAATTATGAGGATCAACAAAAAATGGAAAAGTTAATTGAAAAGCAAAGTTTGTTACAGGATAAAATTGAATCGTTAGGTGCATGGGATATTGAAGCAAAATTAAATATTGCTATGGACGCATTAAGATGTCCTCAGCCAGAAACAAAAATATCAGTCTTGTCTGGAGGAGAGCGTAGAAGAGTTGCACTTTGTCGTTTATTATTACAAGATCCAGATATTCTTTTGTTAGATGAGCCAACTAATCATTTAGATACTGAGTCTGTATTATGGTTAGAACAATACTTATCTAAATATAAGGGTACTGTAATAGCAATTACGCACGATAGATATTTTTTAGATAATGTAGCTGGATGGATATTAGAATTAGATAGAGGAGAAGGAATCCCATACAAAGGAAACTATTCTTCATGGCTTGAACAAAAAACAAAAAGGTTAGCACAGGAAGAAAAAACTGAGAGTAAAAGAAGAAAAACTCTTGAAAGAGAACTTGAATGGGTTAGAATGTCCCCTAAAGGAAAAAGATCAAAATCTAAATCTCGTTTAAACAATTATAATACATTATTATCTGAAGAGGTAAAAGATAAAGAAGAAAAAATTGAATTATATATTCCACCAGGTCCTAGATTAGGAACTAATGTTATTGATGCAAAAGCAGTTCAAAAATCTTTTGGTGATAAATTACTCTATGAAAATTTAGAATTTAAACTTCCACCTGCTGGTATTGTTGGTGTAATAGGGCCAAATGGAGCAGGAAAAACAACTCTTTTTAGAATGATTATGGGAAAAGAAAATGTAGATTCAGGTTCTTTTAAAGTAGGAGAAACAGTTAAAATAGCATATGTTGATCAACAACATTCTGAAATAAATCCAGAAAAAACTATTTGGGAACAAATTACTGATGGAAGTGAACAAATTAATGTTTCTGGTAAATTTATCAATTCTAGGGCATATGTCGCTAGATTTAACTTTCATGGATCAGATCAGAATAAAAAAGTTGGTGTTCTTTCTGGAGGAGAACAAAATAGACTACACTTAGCTATAACCTTAAAACAGGAAGCAAATGTTTTACTTTTAGATGAACCTACTAATGATCTAGATGTAAATACTTTAAGAGCACTTGAAGAAGGGTTGTTAAATTTTGGAGGTTGTGCTGTAGTTATATCTCATGATAGATGGTTTCTTGATAGAATCTGTACTCATATTCTTGCTTTTGAAGGAAATTCTAAAGTTGTTTTTTTTGAAGGAAGTTATTCTGATTACGAAGAAAATAGAAAGAAAAGATTGGGAGATATTTTACCTAAAAGAATTAAATATAGAAAAATCCTAAAAAATTAAGATCTTGATTATTTTGGAGTATACCTTATCAGTATTAAACTTAGAAAGATAAAGAATATATTTGGTGACCAAACTGCAAGCAGTGGTGAAAGATTACTATTAATTGCAAATGTAGTTGTTATCTGCATAAATAATATATATGAAAAAGCAATTAGCATGCCTAATCCAAGATGAAAGGCTATTCCTCCTCTTACTTTATTTGAAGAAATAGATACAGCAATTAATGTTAGTATTATAGTAGAAAAAGGAAATGATAAACGTTTGTATTTTTCAATTTGATGATTTATAATTTGTTCACTTCCTTTAATTTTTTCTTGTTTTATATATTTGTTTAGTTCAAAAAAATTCATCGTTTCAACAAGTGCAGATTGTTGAATAAAATCTTTTGGATGAAGATTAATTACTGTATCTAAAAGAGATTTATTAGAAACAATTTCTCCATTTTTTTCAAATTTTCTAATTTGATATTTATTTGCTTTCCATGAATTTGATATTGAATCATATTGAATATATTCTGATTTAAGTTTTGTAGTTAATTTATTTTTTTCAAATTTTTCGATCGTAAATTTATATCCGATATTTCTTTTTGGATTAAAACTTTGCATGTAGATATATTGATCTTTTCTTATTTGAATATGAATATCTTTTTTGTTTTTTTTATTCTTATATCTTAAGTACTTATTTTCAAATTCAATTCTTTCTTTATTAGAAGACGGAATGATAAAATTTCCAAAAATAAATGATAATATAGCTAAAATTAAAGAAGATAGTAAAAACGGTCTTAACATTCTGTAGAAACTCATACCACTATTAAGAATTGCTATGATTTCAGTATTATTGGCCATTCTAGAAGTAAAGAAAATAACAGATATAAAAATAAATAATGGACTAAATAGATTGCCAAAGTAGGGGATAAAATTAAGATAATATTCTTTTATAATAGTAGTTATTTTAAGTTCGTGTTCTAAGAAATCATCAATTTTTTCTGAAATATCAAAAACAATTACAACCATTAAAATAAGAGCAAGTGAAAAAAAGAATGTTCCAAAAAATTTTTTTATTATGTAAAGATCAATTTTTTTCATTTATAATCTTACATTTAATTTTTTTACCATTTTATTTTTCCAAGAATAAAAGGTTCCTTTATTTATATGATAATGTGCTTTTTCCATAAGCCACATGTAAAATCTAATGTTATGAAGTGTTGTAATTTGTTTTCCTAAAATTTCTTTACTTATAAGAAGATGTCGAACATATGCCTTTGAGTATTCTCTATCTACAAATGAGTAGCCATTTTCATCAAGATTGCTTAAGTCATTTTCCCATTTTTTATTTTTTAAGTTAATTGTGCCTTCAGAAGTGAAAATCATACCATTACGAGCATTTCTTGTTGGCATTACACAATCAAACATATCTACTCCAAGAGCAATATTTTCAAGTAAATTTACTGGTGTTCCGACACCCATAAGGTATCTTGGTTTTTCATAAGGAAGAATATTACAAACTATTTCCGTCATTTCATACATAAGATCATGTGGTTCTCCAACAGAAAGACCTCCAATTGCATTTCCATCAAGTCCAAGGTTAGCAATAAATTCAGCAGATTGAGTTCGTAAATCTTTATACATACCACCTTGAACTATTGGGAATAGAGTTTGTTTATAACCATATTTTTCTTTTGTATTATCAAATTGATTACAACATCTTTTTAACCACCTATGTGTCAAGTTCATAGATTTTTTTGCATAAAGATGTTCGCAAGGATATGGTGTGCATTCATCAAACGCCATTATAATATCTGCACCTATTTTTCTTTGGATATCAATTACATTTTCAGGAGTCAAAAAATGATAGCTTCCGTCGATATGAGATTGGAATTTGACACCTTGTTCAGTAATTTTTCTATTATTTGCTAATGAATATACTTGGTACCCACCACTATCAGTAAGTATTGGTTTGTTCCAATTGATAAATTTATGTAAACCACCCGATTTTTCTATTATTTTTAATCCTGGTCTTAAAAAAAGATGATAAGTGTTTCCAAGAATTATTTGTGCTAAAGTATCATTTAATAACTCATTTTGATGAACTCCTTTTACACTTCCACATGTTCCAACAGGCATAAATATAGGAGTTTTAATTATCCCATGATCTGTAACAATTTCTCCAGTTCTAGCATTAGTTTCTTTGTCCGAATTTATTATATCAAATTTCATTATTACAAATGTAAGTATTTATAAAATTTTATTGTTCTTTATATTATATTTAAAAATCTATTTACATTTGCATTGGTAATTACTGATGCTATCGCTTTTATACTAAAAAGAGGAAAGTCCGGACACCATAGAGCAGCATAGCGGATAACATCCGTCTACCGCAAGGTAAGGAATAGTGCAACAGAAAGAAAGTACAGTTTGGCTGTAGTGAAATCAGGTAAACTCTATGCGGTGCAATACCATGTATATCAAGATTTAAAAACTGCTCGTTTTTACTTGAGGGGTAGGTAGCTTGAAATAAAAGGTAACTTTTATTCTAGATAAATGATAGCACTCTTTTGAGAACAGAATCCGGCTTACGTGTAGTTACTGACATATAGCCGACACTATTGGTGTCGGCTTTTTTTATATTTGTATTATGAAATTTATACTTCCTTTGTTGTTTGTTTATTCTTCATTACTATTTTCTCAAGATACACTTTTACCTGTAATTTTTTTAAAAGATGTCGATATATTAGAAAATAAAAATGATTTAAGCGTAGAGGATTTTATGAATTATGTACAAAAAGATACTACATTTTATAAAGGTTTTAAACATCTACGATATTATAAACACAAATATGAAAGTAATTTGAAAATTTTTAATAAAAAAAATAGTTCTATTGGGTCTATTTATAAGAAAGGTATTCATTATTCTAACAAGGAATATGCTTGGATTGAAAATGATTCGGTAAGGTTATTTGGTAAATTATTTAAGAGAAATGGAAAACATCGTTTTTATACTGCAAAAGCTTTTGATGATGTTTTTTTTCCTAATGATTCAATAGAGATTTCATTAAATATAACAAAAAGAAAAGATAGGTCAGATAATCAAAATTTAAATGATGCAAAGACTGTTGGCTTTTCAGTCGGGTCTGACAAAACTGAACAAAACAAAGGGGGAGTAAGAAAAAAATTAGCAATTTTTAGCCAAAAAATGCAACCTTATTATGATTATTTAATAAGTGATACTATTTATAAAGGTGTAGAATGCTATGTGTTTATGGTAATAATGAAAGAAGATATAAAAAATGAAAATAAAGTAATTATAAAAAAATTGGTTTCTTTTTTTGATAAAAATAGTTTTACTGTTTTGTATAGACACTACAAGTTTGATTATAAGAATTTAATTTTAGATGTAGATATGGATGTTAAAGTATATTTAAATTATGTTAATGATGTACATGTTCCAATAGAAATTCGCTATAAAGGTAATTGGAATGTGATGTTTTTTAAACCAGAGAGATCTGAATTTATATTAAAAAACACAGATTTTGTTATTGAATAAAATAATATTTTAATTTAATTTATAAATTAAATAAAAAACCATTTATATTTGCATTCTAAGAAAAATATACGTTATGCCAAAAAGAACATTTCAACCCTCTAATAGAAAAAGAAAAAATAAGCATGGTTTTATGGATCGTATGTCCACTTCTGATGGACAAAAAGTGCTATCTAGAAGAAGAGCAAAAGGTAGAAAAAGGTTAACAGTTTCTGATGAAATCGGTCATAAATAATAAATTTCACATGATAAATATAATTAGGTGTTGCAATTGCAACACCTTTTTTTAAATATTCATATCTTGTTAATATCTAATTTAGATTATTTATATCAATGATAAACTAATCTTTTAAATTCGTAAAAAAAAAATGCCAAAAAATAAATCTCTTAAATCTATTCTTATTATTGGTAGTGGACCTATTGTTATTGGTCAAGCTTGTGAGTTTGACTATTCAGGTTCTCAGGCTTCTCGATCTCTGAGAGAAGAGGGTATTGAAGTTACTTTGATTAATTCAAATCCTGCAACAATTATGACTGATAACGTTGTTGCAGATCATATTTATCTAAAGCCTTTAACACCTAAGTCTATAGTAGAAATTTTAGAAGAAAGACAAATTGATGCTGTTTTACCAACAATGGGGGGGCAAACTGCATTGAATTTATGTATTGAGGTTGATGAAAAAGGTATTTGGAAAAAATATAATGTTGATATTATTGGTGTTGATATTGATGCTATACATATTACTGAGGATCGTGAGAAGTTTAGAAAATTAATGAATGAAATAGAAATTCCTGTTGCTCCAGCTAGAATAGCAAGATCATTTTTGCAGGGAAAGGAAATAGCGCAGGAGTTAGGTTTTCCATTAGTTATAAGACCTTCTTTTACTTTAGGAGGAAGTGGAGCTTCTTTTGTACATACTAAAGATGAATTTGAGGATTTATTATCTAAGGGGCTTCATGCATCTCCAATACATGAAGTGCTAATAGATAAGGCTGTTTTAGGTTGGAAAGAGTATGAATTAGAACTTTTACGTGATGATAATGATAATGTGATAATTATATGTAATATTGAGAATCTAGACCCAATGGGTATTCACACAGGTGATTCAATAACAATAGCACCATCAATGACTTTATCGGATGTTACTTATCAAAAGATGAGAGATATGGCAATTGTTATGATGCGCTCAATTGGTGATTTTGCAGGCGGATGCAATGTTCAGTTTGCAGTTAACCCAGATGAGTCAGAGGAAATTATAGCAATAGAAATAAACCCTAGAGTTTCTCGATCTTCAGCATTGGCTTCTAAAGCAACAGGATATCCTATTGCAAAAATAGCAAGTAAATTAGCAATTGGATATACATTGGATGAACTAAATAATCAAATAACAAAAACAACCTCAGCATGTTTTGAACCTACTCTAGATTATGTTGTTGTAAAAATTCCAAGATGGAATTTTGATAAATTTAAAGGGTCAGATATTCAGTTAGGTTTACAAATGAAATCAGTTGGTGAAGTTATGAGTATTGGTCGTTCATTTCAAGAGGCTTTGCAAAAAGCATGTCAATCTTTAGAAATTAGAAGAAATGGTTTAGGAGCAGATGGAAAAGGTGAGACAAACCAAGATAGTATTCTTTTTCAACTAAAACATGCTAGTGGAGATAGAATTTTTAGAGTATATGATGCATTTAGAATAGGTATTCCTATTAAAAAAATATATGAAATTACTAAAATTGATTACTGGTTTTTAAATCAAATTGAGGAATTGGTAGTTCTTGAAAAGGAAATTGAAAAATTTACAATTGACACTTTACCTGCAGATTTATTATTAGAGTCTAAAATGAAAGGATATGCTGATAGGCAAATAGCATTTCTTGTAGGATGTTTAGAAAGTCAGGTTTATGATAAACGTAATAATGAAAATATTAAGAGAGTATATAAATTGGTTGATACTTGTGCTGCAGAATTTAAAGCTAAAACCCCTTATTATTATTCTACTTTTGAAATGTCTAAAGAACAAAATGGTATAATTTATGCAGAAAATGAAAGTAAAGTTACTGATAGAAAGAAGATAATTGTTTTAGGTTCTGGACCAAATAGAATTGGACAAGGGATTGAATTTGATTATTCATGTGTTCATGGAGTTTTGTCAGCGAAAGAATCTGGATATGAAACTATAATGATTAATTGTAATCCAGAAACAGTATCTACAGATTTTGATACTGCTGATAAATTATACTTTGAACCAGTTTTTTGGGAACATATTTATGATATTATCCAACATGAAAAACCGGTTGGAGTAATTGTACAACTTGGTGGACAAACTGCATTAAAATTAGCTGAAAAGTTAGATAGGTATAATATCAAAATTATGGGGACTTCATTCCAAGCTTTAGATATAGCTGAGGATAGAGGAAGGTTTTCTGAACTTTTAGAGAAAAATAATATCCCTTTCCCTAAGTTTGCTGTTGCCGAAACAGCAGAGGAGGCTCTGGAAATATCTAAAGATTTAAATTTCCCTATTTTAGTAAGACCATCATATGTTTTAGGCGGTCAAGGTATGAAAATTGTTATTAATGAAGAGGAGCTTGAACATCATATTGTAGATTTGCTAAAAGATATTCCTGGAAATCGAGTTTTATTAGATCATTATCTAGATAAAGCCATTGAAGCCGAAGCTGATGCGATATGTGATGGAAAAAATGTCCATATTATAGGAATGATGGAACATATTGAGCCTTGTGGCATCCATTCAGGTGATTCATATGCAGTTTTACCAACTTTTGACTTAAGTGATAATGTTAGAAATCAAATGATTAATATAACTAAGAAAATTGCAGTTGCTTTACATACTGTTGGATTAATAAATATTCAATTTGCAATTAAAAATGAAATCGTTTATGTAATTGAGGCAAATCCTAGAGCATCAAGAACAGTACCATTTATTGCAAAAGCATATAATGAGCCATATGTTAATTATGCAACTAAGGTAATGATTGGTAAAAATAAAGTTACAGATTTTCAATTTAATCCAACTAAAAAAGGATTTGCAATTAAAGTTCCTGTCTTTTCATTTAATAAATTTCCTAATGTTAATAAAGAACTTGGTCCAGAAATGAAATCTACTGGAGAATCAATTTATTTTATTGATGATTTAAATGATGATTATTTTACAAAAGTTTATTCAGAAAGAAATTTATATCTAAGTAGATAGTTTGAAAGTATTAGCCATCATATTATTGACTTATTTTTTAATTAAATATTTGTTTAGAATATTTGCCCCTTTTTTAATTAAAAGATTTATATCTAAAATGCAAAAACAGTTCAATAGTCAATACAAACATCATCAAAGAAAAGAATCAAAAAGAGAAGGGGAAGTGTCAATTGAAAAAAAAAACAAATCTAAAATTAAAAATGATAAGAATTTAGGTGAGTACGTTGATTATGAAGAAATTGAATAGTTTATGAAACTTTTAGAAAATTTTAAGAACCACATTATAGTTGTTTTATTATTTATAGGTATTTCTTTTACTTATTTTTCACCCTTGTTAGAGGGGAAAAGATTAGAGATGGCAGATATCAAAAACTGGCAAGGAATGAGTAAGGAGGTTGTAGATTATAGGAAAAGTACAGGAGAGGAGGCTCTATGGACTAACTCTATGTTTTCTGGAATGCCTGCTTATCAAATTTCAACAAGATTTAAATCTAACTTAATGCAATATCTTGATAAGACTTTAATGTTAGGATTGCCTAGACCAGCAAATATGCTTTTTTTATATTTGTTAGGTTTTTACATTCTGTTATTATCTTTAAAGATAGATTATAGGGTTTCTACTATTGGTGCATTTGCATTTGCATTTTCGTCTTATTTTTTTATAATTATTGAGGCTGGACATATGACTAAAGCTCATGCTATAGCTTATTTACCAATGGTAGTAGCTGGAGTGCTTTATACATATAGAGGAAAAATATTACTAGGCTCTGTCTTAACTGGAATTGCAGCTTCTCTACAAATTTTTTCAAATCATTTACAAATTACATATTATTTGGTCTTGTTATTATTTTTATTAGCTATTTTTCAATTTTATAATGATTTAAAGAAAAATAATTTGTCAGATTTTTTTAAACGTTCTTCCTTATTAATTTTAATTGGTTTGTTAGCCGCAGGAACATCATTTACAAGATTATACACTACATATGAATATGGTAAAGATAGTACAAGAGGAAAATCAGAGTTGACATCAAATTTAGATAATAAAACTTCAGGACTTGATAAAGATTATGCTACTGCTTGGAGTTATGGAATTGCAGAAACATTTACTTTTTTAATTCCAAATTTATATGGAGGTGCCTCTCAAGGTGAACTAAGTACTGATTCTGAAACATATCAAGCAATTAAAAGAGCACCTAATGCAAGAAAATTAATAAAATCCTTGCCTCTATATTGGGGCGAACAACCATTTACCTCTGGTCCAACATATGTTGGGGCAGTAGTTATGTTTTTGTTTATATTATCTATTTTTCTTGTAAAGTCTACAATTAGATCATGGTTATTATTAGCCACAATTATGTCAATTATGTTAGCATGGGGAAAAAATTTCATGCCATTAACCGAACTTTTTTTAGATTTTTTTCCAGGATATAATAAATTTAGAGCCGTTTCTATGATACTTATTATAGCAGAATTTACTATTCCATTATTGGCTTTTATAGGAATAAGTAAATTTATTCAAAATGATACTGAAATTTTTTCTAAAGAAAAATACTTAAAAAAGACATTTTATATTTCTGGTGGTGTTGCTCTTGTATTTGCATTGATGTCTTCTCTTTTCTTTAATTTTGAAAGTATTCAAGACATTAATTTAGAAAAGAATGGTTGGCCAATAGAAGCTTTGCAAGCTGATAGACAAACACTTTTAAGCTCTGATGCTTGGCGCTCATTTATTTTTATTTTTTTAACATTTGTAACATTGTGGATTTATAATAGAAAGAAAATAAAACTTACTCATTTAATTTTAATTTTAGGTTCTCTAATCCTAATGGATATGTGGCCTGTTAACAAGCGTTATTTAAATGAGGATAATTTTGTTAGAAAATCTAAAATTGAGAACCCATATAAACCAAGTCAGGCAGATCTCAAAATATTAAAAGATAAAGATCCTAATTTTAGAGTTTTTAATAGAAGCGTTAGTACATTTAATGATGCTAGTACTTCTTATTTTCACAAATCTATCGGTGGTTATCATGGAGCTAAGTTAAAAAGGTATCAAGAACTCATTGAAGCCCATATTTCTCAAGGAAATATGAATGTAATTAATATGTTAAATACAAAATACATAATTACTCAAAACGGTGATGTAAAAAGAAATCCTGGTGCACTAGGAAATGCTTGGTTTATAGATAATGTTTTAATAGTAGAAAATGCTGATCAAGAATTAATGGAATTGAATAATATTAATACCACTAATACTTGTATCGTAGATAAAAGATATACGAATGAATTAAATGCAAATAATTTAAATAAAGAAAATTCAAATATCAATTTATTAGAGTATAAGCCTAATTATTTAAAATATCAATCAAGTTCAGATTTAAATGGTATAGCTGTATTTTCAGAAATATACTACAATAGAGGATGGAATGCTTATATAAATGGGAATTTGGTGACTCATTTTAGAACAAATTATGTTTTAAGAGGTTTGCAAATCCCATCAGGAAATAATATTATCGAATTTAAGTTTGAACCTTCAGTCTATCAGATAGGAGAATCAATTTCATTAATATCTTCAATATTATTGTTAATACTTTTTTCGTTTGTTTCATATAATGAATTTAAATCTTAATGAAAAAAGTTCTTATTATTACTTATTACTGGCCACCATTTGGAGGTTCAGGAGTTCAGAGATGGTTAAAATTTGTCAAGTATTTACAAGATTATAATTGGAAACCAATAATATATACTCCAAAAAATCCTTACATAGAAATATTTGATAAGGATTTATTAGATGATATTCCAGAAGATATTAATATTTGGAAGACTAACATATGGGAGCCTTACAAGATAAAAGATTTTTTATTTGGAAACCAAAATGATAATCAAAGTTCTGGCATAGTTAATAATAGAAATTTCAAAGATAAATTTTTAAACTGGATTAGAGGAAATATATTTATTCCTGATCCTAAGAAATATTGGGTAAGTCCATCTATTAAATACCTAAAAAAGAAAATAAAAAATAATAATATTAATCATATTATTACTACAGGACCACCTCACTCAATGCATCTTATTGGATTAGGTTTAAAGTCAACTATGCCAAAAATTAAGTGGATTGCAGACTTTCGAGACCCATGGAGTGATATTGATTTACTTGATTCTTTTCATCTTTCTAATTATGCACAAAATAAAAACCAAAAACTTGAAACCGAAGTTTTAAAAAAATCAAATGCCATAATTGCTGTGAGTGAAACCTGGCGTAATAATTTAATTTTAAAAGGAGCTAATCATGTTGAGTTAATTACAAATGGTTATGATGAGAGTGACTTCAAAAATTGTAAATTAATAACATCAGATAAATTTATTATAGGCCATTATGGATTGTTAAATAAAATTAGAAACCCAAAATTATTATGGAAAATTTTAAATGAGTTGTGTGAAGAAAATGTAAAATTTAATTCAAATTTAGAAATTCGTTTATCCGGAAATATTGATAACAATATAATTACTTCAATTAAAAGCTTTCCATATCTTAAAGATAAATTAGTTCATCTTGGAAACCTAACCCACAAGCAAGTAGTCAAAGAATATTTTAGTACTTCTGTTTTATTATTATTATTATTTAATTCTCAAAGCGGTAAAGGAAACTATCCTGGAAAATTATTTGAATATTTTGCTACAAAAAATCCTATTTTAGCATTTGGACCAAAACAAAGTGATGTAAAAAATCTTCTAAAATTGACTAATACAGGTTTATATTTTAATTATGAAAATGAAAAAAACATTAAAGAAGGAATTATCAATCTTTTTGAAAATAATATAAAATTCGGACAAAAAAGTATGCTTAATTTTACAAGAAAGGAACTTACAATGAAATTATCAGATTTATTAAATAAGATATAAATGGGAATAGTTAGAGATCAAAGCATAAAAAATTCACTTAGTTTTTACATTGGGATGATTATAGGTGCTTTAAATACTGTTATTATTTATCCTAATGCTTTTCATGACAACCCAGAATATTTTGGATTAATTCAAATTATTATTGCATACGCAGTTATTATTTCAGCATTTACCTCTCTTAGTACACCTCAGATTTTTTTAAGATTTTTTCCCTCTATTAATTATAAAGGGCAATTATATTTAATAAGCTTCATCTTACCCTTTTTAGGTTTTATCATTTTTATATTATTATTTTTTCTCTTTAAAAGTCAGATATTTGATATATTAAATGCTGATAATTTATTAAAAGAAAATTTTTATTACATAATTATTTTAGTTTTTTGTATAAGTTTTTATAATGTTTTTACATCTATTTCTAGATCTTATTTAGATGCTACAACACCAATTTTAATTAATGAGGTTTTCTTAAAAATATATTGTTGTATAATGTTATTATTACATTGGTTTGATTATATAACATTTATACAGTTTCTTAAATTTTATTTTTTTGGTTTTATTTCTAAATTCTTAATATTATTTTTTATTCAATTGTTTTACAAGAGAATCAGTTTGTCTTTAACAATTAGTTCATTAAAACTAAAAAAGATGTTGAAATTTGGCTTGTATGTTTTGCTAAGTGGTGTTTCAGTTATACTAGTTACTAGGCTAGACATGATTATGATAGGTGCTTTATTAGATCTTGAACAGGTCGCTTTTTATACTGTTGCTTTTTTTATCGGTAATGCAATTAAAGTACCAGGTAGATCTGTTTTTTCTATTTCTGTACCATTAATAGCAAAAGCATGGGAGGAAAAAGATATGCGAAAAATAAATGACCTCTATACTAAGTCATCTATTAATCAACTAATAATTGGAGGGGTTTTTTTATTATGTATTTGGACTAATATAGATGATATATTTTCTTTACTTCCAGAAAAATTTCAAGGAGGAAAATGGGTTGTTTTATATATTGGGTTATCTCAGTTATTTAATATGGCAAATGGACTTAATGGTGCAATAATAGTAAACTCTCGATATTACAGATATGACTTATATACAAATATATTGTTAGTGTTTTTAACTATTGTTACTAATTATCTATTTATTAAATCACTTAATTTTGGAATTAATGGTGCAGCTATAGCAACCGCAATTGCAGTTTTTATTTTTAATTCAGTAAGATTTTTAGTTATTAAAAAATATCTTAACATGAATCCATTCACAATTAAAACTATTTATACTTTAATTGTTTTTTTATTTATTTTCTTAGTAACATCATTTATACCAAAAACAGGTATTATAATTTTTGATATAATATTATTTTCTTTATTAGTTATTTTATTATTTATTCCGTTTTTGTTTAAATTATCTTTATCAGAAGATATGATAAAGTTATTATATGATTTTAGAAATAAACTAAAAATAAATTAATAAATAAATTTTAATTTTTTTGATTCTTTGTTAAAAGAACCATTAATAGACCTTTAATAATTGAATGGCTTTTTAATTTATTAAATTTATTATATTTCATTATAAATTTTGGACAGATAGTATTTAAGATAAGATCAATTGACTGTTTAATAACTTTTGCACAAATAAAAATATATCCTTTAAATTTATTTGAAACTAAATGATGGTTTGCAAATTGTTTGCTACTTAACAGAATTCTTTTTCTTAAATATTCTTTCTTAAATTTAAAATTCCCTTCAAAATGAGTAATTGACATTTCTTTTAAATTATATAATTTGACATTTGATAAGTTAGTGTAAATTCGATAAAAAAACTCTGATTCTTCACCTAATCCTAAATTATCCCCAATCATTCCTAAGTTGGTGTTAAATGATCCAATTTCGTCAAAAATAGTTCTCTTAATACACATATTTCCTCCAGAAAAACCAAATTTTGATTTTAAAATATTGAGATATCCATCTTGTTTTTTAAATGTTCTCACAAAATATTCTGGATCAATCCAACACGGTAGCTTGTTTTCAAAATAGGGATATATAGGTCCGCCAAAAACTTCTGCTTTTATATTTTGAATTGAATATAAAAGTGTGTTTAACCAATTTGGATTAATTACTGCATCATCATCTATAAATGCTAAGTAATCACCCTTACTTATATGAACTCCTAGGTTTCTTGCATAGCTCAATCCCTGTTTTTTTTCAAGTAGATAAATTATATTTTCACATTTTTTTTGAAAGCTTTTAATTAAAATATCTGTTTTATCATTACTGTTGTTATCTATAATTATTATTTCTAATTCTGTTGTTGATTTTTTTGTTTGTTCTAGAACTGATTCAAGACATTTTTTTAAAAAATCATGCCTATTATATGTACATATTATAATACTTAAAACCACTTTTCTTTTATTTTTTCAAAAATGTTCTTTCTTTTAATTTGATTTAGCTTAAAATCATTACTTACATCTCTTTTTAAGTTGTAATTTAAAAAATCAAGAATTTCATTTTTCCCTTTTTCTGTATTAAATTCATTTATTTTCCACATCTTTAAATTTTCAGGGTATAAATTTTGTAATTCTTTTGTTTTTAAGTGATAATCATCCCAATATTTTTCTAAAGCAATCTTTTTGTTTTTTTCATTGAATTTTGGATAACATGGATCCCATTTTTTATCTTTTTTCCATTCTTTTCCATCATGATTATACCAATGATTTCTTCCTTTAGTTTTTCGTAAGTAACTATTAACTACTTCATTTTTATCTCTAATTAATCCTATTATTTTAATATGAGGATATCTATTTATTAGTTTTTTAGCATATGGCAGATAGTACATTCCAGTATCTCCAAAAAAATCATTTGTATTGTTATATTTTTTTAGCTCTTCAATCCAGTCAAATATATTTATTTCATCATCTTTCCACTTAAATAATTTTCTAATCTTTTTTTCTTTTATCCTTCCTTCATGCAAAACATACATAGATTTTTGATGTGAGAGGAACTTAGAAAGTGATACACTTCCACTTCTTCCAGTTCCAATCGAAATTATTAATGTTTTTACTTTTTTATTCATGTTTAAATATTATTAAAATATATCCAAATTTATTTTTTTTATTTCAATTTTTCCCATTCCCAAGCTGATTTCATGGCTGTTTCAATACTTAAAGTTGCCTTCCAACCAATTGTTTTTTTAATTAATTTACCATCAGAATATATTTTTTCAATATCACCATTTCTTCTATTTCCAATTTCATAATTTACTTTAACCATATTTGTTTTTTCAAAATTTTTAATTGCTTCTAGAACAGAAATTCCTATACCTGTACCAACATTGAATGCATATTTACCTATTTTATTTTTTTCAAGAAATTTTAATGCAAGAACGTGAGCTTTTGCTAAATCAACTACATGTATATAATCTCTTATACATGTTCCATCTTTTGTATTGTAATCATTACCATATACTATTAATTTTTTTCTTTTTCCTATAGCAGTTTCTGTTATAATAGGAATTAGATTACTAGCTTTATCATTTGAACAATCTCCAATAAGTGATGATTTATGAGAGCCAATAGGATTAAAATATCTTAATGATATATGATTTATATTCTCATTGTTAAGAATTTTTTCGCAAATCTGTTTTGTTTCACCATATGGGGATTCTGCTTTTTTAAATGGAGCTTTTTCATCAACAGGCAATTTATCAGGCATTCCATAAACTGTACATGATGATGAAAATATAATATTATTTAAATTTAATGTATTCATGCATTCAATAATCGTTTTTAAAGAACCAACATTATTTTTTATATATTTTTGAGGAAAACTTACAGATTCTTCAACAGATTTAAATGCAGCAAAATGAATTATAGCTAAAATATCACCTTCAATTTTTAAAATTTTTTCTATTGCTTTTTTATCAGTACAATCTTCATTATACCATTTGATTTTTTGATTTGTGATTTTTTCAATTCCATGAATATTTTTAATTGATGAGTTACACAAATTATCTATTATTATAGGGAAATAATTATATTTTATAAGTTCAACAACGGTATGTGAACCTATATATCCTGCACCTCCTGTAACTATTATTTTTCTCATTATAAAACTGTATTTATTCCAAATAACCATCTGAATTTAACAAAATCATCATCAGTTCCAGGTGGTCTATTTAAGAATAAGGGTAAATCTAATCTCAATACTATTGGCTTAATTTTTTCCAATGATCCAAAATTTGAAAATGAATATGTAAATCCTATTCCAGCATCAGCTCTTAAGTCTATGAATATATCTTTATAATTACTTTTACTTATATTTTCATTTGTAATTGTTCCGGCATCAGCAAAAAAATATGTGTTTATTTTGTTGCCAAGTATTCTTCTTAGCATAAAAGAAGAAAAGCTAATTTCAGTATTTATTGATGCTCCACTAATTCCAGAATTGTTTAATGAAATTATTTTACCTTGATAATTAAATTCAGGTGAAAAGTATCCTGTATATCCTCGAAGATTTAATCCTCCTGAACTATGAAAGTTGTTGTATGAATAACTATTTTCAAGATATTTTTCAGGTATTATTCCTATTAGTTTTGAATTTGCACTATTTAACATTTCCTCAGGACTTGATCCAGATAGAAATAGTTTACTTTCTGTTGGCCAATTAGTGCCTGTTCCAATTTGAACGAATGCCCTTGTTTTAATTTTTAAATTATTTACTTTATTTTGATTGTTTATTTTTAGGATGATCTTGTTATAATCATAATCGCTACCAACAGCAGATGATTGTAAACATAAATTTATATTTCCATTTCCATACTTATATTTATATTTATGGCTTATTTCAATGTCAATTCTATTATTGAGCATTCTGTTATCCAAATCATACATTGGTAGATATCTATTATTAAGTCTATAGTAAGAAATAATATTTAGTGATATTCTATTTTTTTTATTGTCAATTTTTTCAATGGCAATTTTATTTTTGATTTGTCCTAAGTTATATTTTGTTTGTAATTGTAGCTTAGATTTTAAAGAAAGTTTATCTAAGTTTGTTTTATATTTAAAATCATAATTTAAAAGTTCATTTCTATTGTTTAAAATATTTTTTTCATTCAAGTATGAAGTGTTAATCCATACTTTTGTTTCAAATAAATGATGATGGTTCATATAACCTCCATCTAAATTAAATCCAACTTTAATTCCATCATATCTGTTCCACCAAATATTGGGATGATACTTTACCTCGTAGTTTCTCCAATCAGGAAATTCATAAAAAAGCGGATTAAATTTAAAAGTGTAGTTATAATTTGATTTATTATCAGGCATATACGCATCAGCTAGTCGATTGCTTGGGTCAATAATTACTTCTTTAATACCTAAAGGTATATTTAATGTAGTTTTATAAGTTGGATGAATTAGATCCCAACCATGCCATTTTGGTAGTACAGTTGCATTTGTTTTTTTAATAAACCAATTATTTGGAATATGATAATCAAAATGCTTACCATTGTTTGCAATTACTCTAAAGTCTATAGGCATTTGCATTCTAGATTTTCTTTTAAATATTATATCATTTTCTTTAACCTTCACTGAGTAATCAATTCTTTTTTTTGTGTCAAGCCATTGATCAAAAAACCAGTTTAAATCAACTTTTGTAAATTGAATAAATGACTTTTTAAAATCTTCATTATATGGATGAGCTATCTTCCATGTATTAAAATAATTTTTCATTGCATCTAAGAATAATTCATCTCCCAAAACATATTGTAAATTATAAAGCATTGCCGCAGTTTTATAATATACATGTCTATATCCCCCTCCATGTCGTAGTGCTCCATTAAAACCATCTGAATGTGTTGAGATTACAGGATCATTATATTTAGTCGCATCATTTATGTATGAGTTATAAATTTCACTGTCAATTGCTCTTATAGGTCTTTTATATTTTTTTTTCCATTTATTTTTAGATCTAAGTTCAATCATTTCTTCTCCGTCAATTTTGATCATAGCCCAAGCAGTTAAAAATTGTGTAAATCCTTCATCTAAAAGAGCTCTATATGTTTCATTATTTCCCACTTGACCGAAAAACCACATATGACCTATTTCGTGCGCAAGTAAATCTCTGTAACCTGGATCATAGCCCCCATCTAAAGTTATCATTGGATATTCCATACCACTTTTTGCATCTGCAACAATAACTTTATGGTATACATACATACCAAAATCCTCTGAAAATATTTTTAAACATTTAGCACCAAACTCAGCTGCATTTTGCCATTTACTTGCATGTGGTTCTTGAACTAGTGAATAACAAACTTTATCTTTCCAATATGCTTCTCCAATTCTGTATGTTGGATCTGCCGTAAAAGCAAAGTCATGAACATTTTCTGCATGAAAGATCCATGTTTTACGTTCTTCTTTTTTGTATGGAATAATTGTCGAGGGAGGTTCATTCCAAGGCTTATCTTTAAAATTTTTAATATCAAGTTTTTCTCTTAGATCGTTTGGTAAAACTTCTTTTCTATTTGTTAAAAAGCCAGTTGCTTCTACAATGAAATTTGATGCAAATGTTAGTTGGACATCAAATGTTCCAAAGTTACCATAAAATTCTTTTCCTAAATGTTGATCTTTTGTCCAACCAAATTTTGCGTCATAGACACAAATTCTTGGGTACCAATGTACACCATTATAGTGTTTATTTCCCCAAGCATCAAAAACAGTCATTCTTCTTCTAACATCACCCGCATCAAAATGAGATTTGAATTTAATTTCAAATGTTATACTTTCATTTTTATTTAGAGTTTTTGGAAGATAAACTTTTAATATAGTATTATCTAATTCTGTCTTAACATGTTCATTATTTACATTAATTTTTTCAATTACAGTTCCTAACTTTTGTGACTCATAAATACCATAATTTGGGTATTTATTATTTTGTCTTTGTAATTCGTCAAGATAAGATTCAGGTTGAAATGCATTTTGATAAAGATGAAAATATACGTAATCTAGTTGATCTGGTGAATTATTTGTGTATACTAATTTTAGGTGCCCACTAATAATGTCAGTGATTTCATCAATATCTGCCTTAATATCATAGTACACATCTTGTTGCCAGTAATTTTTATGTGGCATTTTATTTTTCCAATAATTAGGATTATCTGTATTTTTATATGTGTCTGGCTTTGAAAGTGGATTGTATTTTGATTGACTATAAGAATGATAATTTAAAATTAAACTTAGAATAATTAGTATTTTTTTCATGCTAGACATTTGAATTGCTAATTTACAATTACTTAAACGTTAATTTGTTTTTTTTGCATTTAATATACTTACATTTAATTCAAATCCTATTAATAAAATGATAGCATTTATATAAATCCATAATAGAAGGATAATTAATGTGCCAATTGAACCATAAATTTTATTATAATTTGAAAAATTATCAATATAATAATTGAAACCAATAGAAGTAATTATAATTAGAAATGTCGAAATTAATGCACCAGGTGTAATTATTTTCCATTTTTCCTTAATTGCAGGCCCTAGGTTAAACAGCAAGGTGATACCAAAAAACAACATGGAAATTATAATAATCCATTTTCCAAAAAGTATATATTTTATACTTAAACTCGTTATAAGTTTTATTTTTACTAGATAATTAATTATAATTTTAGTAAATATTATTAATAGAATAGCTATCATTAATATAGTCCCAATTATAAATGTTAAGATAAATGATAAGATTTTTTGCTTTAACATACTTCTGCTTTCATTAATATGATAAGAAGAGTTAAATGCCTCAATTAAGGAATTTATTCCATTAGTTGAAAAATATAGTGCAATTAAAAAACCTAATGATAACAATTCTCCGTTAGGATTATGAACAATATCATTAATTGCATTAAAGGTAATTTTATTAGTATTAGGAGGTAATATATCAGCTATTATTTCAATTAATGTCTTTTCTAGATCATTAATTGGAATATAAGGAATTAATGTAAAGACAACAATTATAGATGGAAAGAAGGCAAGAAAAAAATTAAATGCTAAAGAAGATGCTCTTGTTGAAAGAGATCCATTTACTAATCCTTTCCAAAAAAAAATAAAAATATTGTAAAAATTTAAATTTTTAAAACGGTATATTTTAATTTTATGTATCAAATCATTTAATTTGATCATTTAGTAGCAGTTAAACTTAAATCAAAGTTTTGGATAGAATGAGTTAAATCTCCAATGGAAATATAATTAACTCCACACTTAGCATAACTAAGAATATTATATTCATTAATTCCACCTGATGATTCAATCGGATATTTTTTATTTATTAGTTTAACAGCTTTATTAGTGTCCTCAATGTTAAAATTATCTAAAACTATTCTATCAAAGCCGTTTAAATTAAGAATTTCAATTATATCATTAATTGTTCTTACTTCTACAATAATTTTTACATTTAAATTATTCTGCTTTTTAAACTGGATTGCTTTGTTTATGGTTGTTTTGAGATCTTTATTAAAGTCAATATGATTGTCCTTTATCATTATCATATCAAACAGTCCTAATCTATGATTTTCTCCTCCTCCTATTCTAACTGCCCATTTCTCGATTATTCTATTTAGAGGTGCTGTTTTTCTTGTATCTAATATTGTTGTTTTTGTTGTTTGTAAAATAGATTTTAATAATGATGTTTTTGAAGAAATAGCACTCATTTTTTGCATACAATTTAGAACTAATCTTTCAGCGCTTAGAATTGAAATAGCATTTCCATAAATATTAAAAATTATATCCCCATATTTAACTTTATCTCCATCGTTGTAGTATTTATGAAATTTAATATTCCTATCAATAAACTTAAAGATTTTTTCAGCTAATTCTATTCCAGCAATTATTCCTGTTGATTTTGATATTAGTGAAGCTTTTTTTTTAGCTTCTTTTGATATTGTAGCAAGTGATGTTAGATCTCCAGATTTGATATCTTCTTTTAATGAATTTTTTATAAAGTTAGTTATTTCTTTTTCGCACATAAAATCAAAATGCTTAATATTGTCAAAAATACAAAAAATGGAAATTGTTTTATTCTCAATTGGAAAGACTAATAAAATGTATGCTCAAGAGATGATTTTGGAATATAAGAAAAGATTAAATAAGTACACAAAATTTGTAGTTAATGAAATACGTTTAAGTAGTAAAAAAATCAATTCAAAAAGTGAGTTATTGAAAAGAGAAAGTAATTTATTTTTAAATCATATTACTGACAAAGATTATGTTATATTATTAGATGAAAATGGAACTAATTATACATCAATTAATTTTGCACAAAAAGTGGAAAAATTAAGAATATTACATAAAAGAATTATTTTTTTAATTGGTGGAGTATATGGTTTTTCAGAAATACTGCATAAAAAATCAAATGAAAAAATGTCATTGTCAAGAATGACTTTTTCTCATCAAATGGCTAAAATTTTTTTTATTGAGCAATTATACAGAGCATTTACTATTTTAAACCATCATCCTTATCACAATGAATAGAAGTAAACTAGTTTTTGCAACAAATAATGTAAATAAATTATCTGAAATAAAAGATTTATTGCCAAATTTTCAAATTTTAGATTTAAATGATATAAAGTGTTATGTAGATTTGCCAGAGACAAAATCAACAATTGAAGGTAATTCTTTACAAAAAGCAAAATATATTTATGATAATTTCGGATACAATTGCTTTGCAGATGATACGGGTTTAGAAATTAATGAATTGTCTGGTGAACCTGGGGTTTATTCTGCAAGGTATGCTGGAGAAGATTGTAATGCAAAAAATAATATTAAAAAGGTTTTACAAAAATTAGATGGAATAAAAAATAGATCAGCTATATTTAAAACAATTATTACATTAATATTAGATGGGAATGAATATCAGTTTAATGGCTCATGTAAAGGAAGAATAACAGATTTTCCAATTGGCAATGAAGGATTTGGATATGATTCAATATTTGTCCCAGATAATTATTCTAAAACATTTGCACAAATGTCTAGATCTGAGAAAGGTCTTATTAGTCATCGAGCTATTGCAACAAAGAAGTTATGTTCTTTTTTTATTACTATGAAATAATTGATTTATTTCTTTTGGAACAAAATTTTGAATATCTCCATTATTTTTAATTATTTCTCTAACTAATGAAGAAGATATATGAGATAAATATGGAGGAGTCATTAAAAAAACTGTTTCAATAGAATTTTCAATGTTATAATTCATATTTGCAAGATCTTTTTCAAAAATAAAATCTTGACTGTTTCTTAATCCTCTAATTATATATTTTGCATTTTCTTTTTTACAAAAATCTATTGTCAATCCCTTATATTTTTTAACTTCTATTTTTGGATGATCTCTATATACTGATTGTATATATTCAACACGTTTTTTAAAAGAAAAACATTCATTTTTATTACTATTTTTTCCAATAGCAATTATTATTTTGTCAAAAAGAATTATGGACTTATCTACAATTGATTTATGTCCTAATGTAAATGGAGAAAAACTTCCTGGAAAGATTGCTATGTTCTTCATAGGATGAAAAAATTAAAATGTGAAAATACTAAAAATAACATTTCCATATTTTTTAACTTCTAAATTTTCTTCATAGAATACTGTTTGTTTATCATGTTCAATAATTAAACATCCATTTTTTTTAATCAATTTTTTTGAAAAAATTATATCCTTTAAATCATGGTGTAATTTGTATGAATACGGTGGATCAGCAAAAATTACATCAAACATTTTACTATTCTTACTAAGAAATTTCATTGAGTCATTATGAATTGCTTCTACATTAAATTTTAATCGCAATGCTTCTTCTTTTATATGTTTAATACATTTTATATTATTATCAACACAAATTATTTGGTGACACCCTCTAGAACAAAATTCAAAAGAAATATTACCTGTTCCTGAAAACAAGTCTAGACAATTTTTGGTTTGTAATTGATAACGATGATTTAAAATATTAAATAAAGCTTCTTTAGCTTTATCGGTAGTTGGTCGAACATTGAGATTATTATTAAACCTTAACTTAATTCCTTTGTGAGATCCAGAAATAATTCTCATATATCTAATGAAAATAATTCAAAAAAATTATGGTCAGAAATTTGATTAAATTCTATAGGTAAATCAGTTTTTATATTTCTTTTTCCAAATTCAACATTCTTTATGTAGTCAAATAATATTTTGTGTTTTCTTTCACCAGTGCTAATATCTCCATAAAGTTTAAGAATGATTTCTGTATTAGATATTTTTAATTGCTCAAAACAAAATAAAACAAAGAAAAGTACATCCTCCTCATTAAAATAAATAAATTGATTGTTAAATATTAATTTATCTTTATCAAAAACTGTTAAGTTTAAGTATTTTTTTGAGAAATAAGCATGAGCAGTAAAAGTGTTTTTTTTCGGATATTTTTCAATTAAAATACTTTCTTGTGAGAGAAATATGCTATTTGGTAAAAGTGATTGAAGTAAATTTTTTAAATCACTAGCAACTGAGTATAATACAATTAACTTTTGTGAATCAACTTGATCAGCCATAATGTTGTTTTTAACACCAAAATTAAATTTGTAATATTCATTTTTATTTTGATTATCATATAATTCTTGAGGAACAAGAGTGGATTGAAATTCTTTAAATATTGTATAAGATTTCACATAGTGAAGTTTTAATACTTCTTCGCTCTCAATAATTTTTTTAATTTGTTTAATATTTTTTTTTCTATCATTTGATATAAATTGAAATGACTTAAAAAAAATATATTTTTTTGTTTTTTCATCTATTATTGTAAAGGTGAATTCGTAATAACTAACAACAATTGATAAAATATGTAGCTCACTATGTGCAGTGTTAAAATTTTTAGATTTAATAAAAATATTAGGCTTATTCTCCCCAGTTTCCATTTAATGATACTTCACTCATAGAGCCGACTTTTAAAACTTTATTTTTATCAATATTTTTTCCTGTAAGACCAGAAAGAATTTTTTCATATTCTGTTGATATCTCAAATACCTGAACAATTACCTTTCCTTTCTCTATGCTTCCAGCGTTAATATTATATTCATAGTCTGTGTTGGGTATTAAATGAAGTTCTGACATAATAAGTTGAAATCTGTTATCTCTATTTTTTTGATAATTTTTATCGAATATACTTTGTTTGGCTAAAACATATGATGTGTCTCTACTTATAATGCCTAATTTTAATGCTTCTTGATCAGACAACGTATCTGGTCTTTCTCCAATTGATTTGATGATTGGTAAAGAATCATTGTTTAAAAATATTAATAATTCATCAAAATTATTTGCATATTTATTATAAGCTTTTTTAAATCCAATTTGTATTTGTCTTAAATCTTTTAGTTTTTGAATATTTTCTTCTATTCTCTCTTTAGCAATTTTTTGAAAATCCATTTCACTTTTGATACTATTGAAAACGTAATATGCTAGAATTATGTTGATCGGAATTAAAAGTATTACTATTCTTTTTATATTCATTTTTTTTTTTACAAACTTACAATTTTTAACAATATAATAATAAATTATTTTTTCTTTGTAAAAATTTATTAAAGTGAAAAAAAAAATTGCAGAATTTTTATTTAGAATTATTGGATGGAAAATTATTGGACAAAATCAATTTGCAGCAAAATGTATTATAGTTGCTGTTCCACATACATCTAATTGGGATTTTTTTTATGGGAGAATTTATGCTTATATTGTTGGTTTGAAACCTAAATATCTAGCAAAAAGTGAATTGTTTTTACCAATTATTAAAAATATTATATATTGGAATGGAGGAATTCCTGTTTTTCGAAATAAAAAAAATGATTTAGTAAAATTATTAGTTAATAAATTTAAAAAAAATTCTCATTTTCAACTTGCCATTGCACCAGAAGGAACTAGAAGTTATGTTAAAAAATGGAAAACAGGATTTTACAATATTGCTCTTTCTGCAAATGTGCCAATTCTTTTAATAAAAATTGATTATAAGAAAAAAGAAATAGGTGTTTGTGGCAAGATCATGCCTAGTGGAGATTATAATTCTGATATTGAATATATTGAAAAAAAATATCATAATGTTAACGCAAAATATCCCAATAATTTTAATAAAAAATTTAAATAACAATATTTGTTAATAATAATTGTTTAATTATTAAAATACCTTTTAGTGAATCAATTCTAACAACTATATTTGTGAATTAATTAAATAAGATATGTCCTTAAATTATTCAAACTCTTTATCAACTTTAGAACAAGCTGAAGAAATGGGTTTACTTTCATCAGAATTTGAAAAAATAAAAGAAATTTTAGGAAGAACACCTAACTTTTGTGAACTAAGTATTTTTGGTGTAATGTGGTCAGAACATTGTTCTTATAAAAATTCTATATATTGGTTAAAAAAACTTCCTAAAGATGGACCAAACATGCTGGTTCAAGCTGGAGAAGAAAATGCCGGATTAGTTGATATAGGTGATAATTTAGCATGTTGTTTTAAAATAGAATCACATAATCATCCTTCTGCATTAGAACCATACCAAGGTGCTGCAACAGGAGTAGGAGGTATTAATAGAGATATATTTACAATGGGAGCAAGACCTATTGCTCAATTGAATTCTTTAAGATTTGGTAAATTAAATTTAGATAGAACCAAATGGCTTGTTAAAGGGGTAACAAAAGGAATTGGTGATTATGGAAATGCATTTGGAATACCAATTGTTGGTGGTGAAGTATTTTTTGATGAATGTTATAATGTTAATCCACTTGTAAATGCATTTTCTGCAGGTATTATGAAAAAAGGAGATATGATCTCAGCAACTTCTTCTGGAGTAGGTAATCCAGTTTATATTGTAGGTTCAAGAACTGGAAAAGATGGTATTCATGGCGCATCTTTCGCATCTAAAGATCTTACTGAGGATTCAACAGAAGATCTTCCTGCTGTACAAGTTGGTGATCCATTTCAAGAAAAATTATTGTTAGAAGCAACTTTAGAGTTAGCAAAAACTAATGCTATTGTTGGTATGCAAGATATGGGTGCAGCTGGAATTACATGTTCATCTAATGAAATGAGTGCAGCTGGAGGTCATGGTATGGATTTATGGTTAGATAAAGTACCAACTCGACAAGAAAATATGAAAGATTGGGAAATTTTGTTGTCGGAGTCACAAGAAAGAATGTTGGTCGTAGTAAAAAAAGGAAAAGAAAATATTGTTAAAAATATTTTTGATAAATGGGATTTATCATGTGAACATATTGGGATTGTTACAAAAGGGGATAGAGTAAGGTACTTTATGTTTGGAGAGTTAGTAGCTGATGTACCTTGTAAAGATTTAGTATTAGGAGGAGGTGCCCCTGTGTATAAAAGAGAATGGAAGGAACCTGAATATTATAAAAAGTGGAAAAAGTTTAAAATTGAAAAGATAGCAATTCCAAATGATTTAATCTATGTTTCAAAATATTTAGTTTCTAATGAAAATATTGCTTCCAAAAGATGGGTTTTTGAACAATATGATTCTATGGTGGGTACTGTAAATATGAATACCAATTTTCCTTCTGATGCAGGATTAGTCAATTTAAAAGGTACAAACAAAGCATTAGCAATGACAGTTGACTGTAATTCAAGAATGGTAAATGCTGACCCTGAAGAAGGATGTGCAATGGCAGTTGCTGAAGCTGCTAGAAATATTATATGTTCAGGTGGGGTCCCTTTGGCAATTACAAATTGTTTAAATTTTGGAAATCCCTATAATCCAGAAGTTTACTGGCAATTTGTTGGATCAATTAAAGGAATGAGTAAAGCTTGTAAAAAATTTAAAACACCTGTAACTGGAGGAAATGTTTCTTTTTATAATCAGTCTGTTGATGAAAATAACAGGGAAATACCAGTATTCCCCACTCCTGTAATTGGGATGTTAGGAATAATCGAAGATAAAAAACATATTACTTCTTTGTCTTTTCAAGGAAAATCAGATCTAATTTATTTAATTGGAAAATCAGAAAATGACATTTCATCATCTGAATATCTATCTTCTTTTCATAAAGTGAAAGAATCATCTGTTCCACCATTTAATTTAGATGATGAGCTTAATGTTCAAAATACTGTTAGAGATTTAATTTGTAATAATATTATTGAATCTGCTCATGATATTGCAGATGGAGGTCTTTTTGTTTCTTTAATTGAAAGCTCAATTCCTAAAAATCTTGGATTTGATATTACAACCTGTTCTGAGGTTAGAGAAGATGCATTTTTATTTGGAGAGTCACCTTCTAGAATCATTGTATCTGTTCGAGAGGTTATGGAAGATAGTTTTTTAGATTCTTTAAAATCAAAAACAACTCCTTTTATGCTGTTAGGGCATGTTACCAAGGGATCAATTCGAGTTGATGATGCAGTATATGGTGATATACAAGAATATAAACAATTGTACAATAATTCTTTATCTACAAATATTTCATAACTAAATTATTTAATATTTTAAAATTAATTTTAGATTTAATTGTCTAGAAGTTAAGTAATTAGGAACTGCAAACTGTCTATTGTTTATATCACTAACCCAAATATACGAGTTAGTATTATTAATATCTAATAAGTTAAATACTTCCAAACTAATCCAAAAAGAATCTAATTTGTTGAATAATTTAATTTTACTTTTTTTATTTGAATCTTTAATTACTGCTGAAAATCCTATATCAACTCTTCTGTAAGAAGGAATTCTTAAAATATCTTGGTGTTTTTCAGAATTAGGAGGACCAAAAGTTAGACCACTTCCATAAATTGCATTAAGATGTATTTTAAAATTTGGATTTCCTGGAACATAGTCTTGAAAGAACAAACTAAAATTTAACCTTTGATCTGTAGGTCTTGGTATATAACCTACTTCAACTAAGTTATTATTTTCATCTCTTTTTTTATCATTTTCAATATCCTCTTCTGTTTTCATAATAGAAATACTTGCCCAACTATCAACACCAAAGACAAACTCGCCATTAATTTTTAAATCAATTCCTGAAGCATATCCGTTTGAAATTTCATTTGTGAGATACTGTATTCTAACATTATCAATTTTGTATGGAATTAAGTTTTGTAAACTTTTGTAATAAATTTCAGAAACTAATTTAAATGGTCTTCCCCACTTATAAAACAAATAGTCAGATCCAAGTACATAATGAATAGATTTTTGTGCCTTAACATTATAATTTAAAATACCTTGATTATTACGTATTTCTTTATAGAATGGAGATTGATAGTATATTCCACTAGCAAATCTAAAGACAAAGTCCTGTTTCCAATTTGGTAGATAAGCTATAGATACTCTTGGGCTTAGCAATAACTCTTCGTTAAATGTCCAATAACTTCCTCTTGTGCCAGCATTAAGAGAAAAATTATTAAAATCTTTGGCAATTTGTAAATATGCTGAATTTCTATATGATGTTAGATTTAATGATGTTTTTAGAACTTCATTTAAAATAATTTGTTGATTTGGATTTGAAATACCTCCAATATTATCATTTGGATGGGGAAAATTAAAAAATGCTGAATCTATTAAATTCCATTCACTTATTTCATCTCTTATATTTTCTTTTTGTAATTTAAATCCCCATTTAACCTCATTATCAATTTTTATAGATTCTCCTCGGTGATTAAAATTTATTACTCTAGCATTCAGTTTATTTCTTGCGTGATTGATATATTTTCCAACTCCTCTGTCAAATGCAATATCACCAAAACTATTTGATCCTAAACTGTTGTCTAATTGATATAGCCAATATTCACCAATAATATCAAAATTTTCTTCTTCATATGTTTGAAAAGCAGAAATTGTAAAGTCTAATTTTGTTTGTTTATTAATAATAATATTTGAGTTAAGTGCTCCAAAATATGTTTCATAGGTATCAATTTCTTTTCCTTGAAAATATATATCTAATCTAAGTGCTTCATTAACAGTTCCAAATTCTGTCTGTCGATTTTTTGGAGTCATTTGATATATATTTTGACTTATATTCGTAAGGAGTCCAATATTTAATTTTTGATTTATCCTATAATTAAAATAAGTTTGAATATCTAAAAATCTTGGATTATAATCTGCTTTCACATCCATAGCATTAAATAAGTACTTATTTGTTTTGTATCTAGAGCCAATCAGATAGGTAAAGTTTTTTTTCTTATTAATCCCTTGAGAAAAAATAGATCCCCCTAGAAAATGCATATTAATTGATGTTAAATGTTTACGTGGTTTTTTATACTTAATGTCTAAAACAGATGACATTTTATCTCCGTATTTTGCTTCAAATCCTCCTGCTGAAAATAAGATATTACTTACCATATCGGTATTAACAAAACTTAATCCCTCTTGTTGAGCTGAATGAATTAAAAAAGGTCTATAAACTTCTATTCCATTCACATAAACTAAATTTTCATCAAAATTCCCACCTCTAACAGAATATTGTGAACTGAGTTCATTCGCAGAGCTTACTCCAGGCAATGTTTTTAATATTGCTTCAACACCAACACTATTTCCAGGAAGAATATTTACTATTTTTGGTTTAATACGATTTATTCCTTTTATTCTTGTTTTTTTGTCTTGAACTACAATATCATTTAAAATATTATTTTGATTATTTAATTTAACATTTAAATTATAATTTTGGCTTTTTTTAAGCATTGGCAATCTAATTTCTTCCTTTTCAAATCCAACACAGCTAAAAACAACTACTACTGATCTGTTTTCTTTGATTTTTAAACTATAGCTTCCATTATTTTTTGAAATAACTCCATAGTTTTCATTTTCAATACTTACATTTACTGAGGGTAATACATTATTTTCATTATCTGTTATAATTCCAGTAATAGTTTGACTATAACTTAATGAAATATGAAAAAAATAAATTAGTATTAAAAATTGAGCTTTATTCATAAAATACAAAAATAGAATTTAATTAGAATATTTAACTTTATAAATACTTCTTTAGTATATTTGAATTGAATTATTATTTAATGAAAAAAAAAATTATTATTTTATGCACAGGAAACTCGTGTCGTTCTCAAATGGCTGAAGGATGGTTTAAATATTTTTACCCCGAATTAGATGTGCATAGTGCTGGAACACATCCTGAACCAGTTAATAAGTATTCCATTGAAGTAATGAATGAGGAAAATATTGACATTTCTAAAAATACTTCAAATAATGTTTCAGAATATTCAAACGATTTTTTTGATATTTTATTGACAGTGTGTGATAGTGCATCTAAAATTTGTCCAAATTTTGATAATTGTAAAGTTAAAATACATTTTAGTTTTAAAGATCCTGCTAAAGCAAAAGGTAGTAAACATGCTAAGTTATCTATTTATAGAAAAGTTCGTGACGAGATAAAAGTTTATGTAAAACATTTTTTTGATTAAAATAATCAAAATGTAAAGTAAATTTGTTTTGTTGTTTTATTACCCATATTATCTGTAACTTCAACTTTAATATTATTTTTTTCACTAATTTGGATTTTGTCAATATTATAAATTAGTGAGTTGTTTTTAAAATCATATTCCATTAATACCCATTTCCCATTAATTTCTCCCCTATACTTTTTTATGCCACTTTCATTATCTATGATGTTAAAAATTATATCGTTTTGATTTCTTATATTTTTTCCTTCAAAAATATTTTTAGCTATAATCGTAGGTGATATTGTATCTGCTACAATACAAAAATCACCAAATTCTCGAACTTTAGTTCTTAAAAATCCATCTTTCCATTCTCCTCCAAGATATTTATAGTTTTTATTGATTTTTTTTGCGATATATACTTTGTCTCTCAATCTATTTGGTACACTCTCTTTAATTGAAAGAACAAATTTCTTATGAATAGGAATTTTTTCAGTATGACATTTATGTATTTTTCCAAAAATATCCTGTTGATTTTTTTCATATGAATAGGTGAAATTAATGTTTTCATAAAGTGAATTTTTTTCCATATGAATTTGAAAATATTTTGTTTTAAACATATTTGGTTTATAGAAAATAAATTTTTTACTTTTTTTAATATTCTTTAACTCACTTTTTTTATTTACGGATTTCACTTTAAAAATTAAATATGATGTGTTTCCATTTATGTCTGCTACTTCAATATTTATTTCATGTGTTTTATTATCATTAAATAATATAATCCCTTCATTTATAAGTTTTTTATAATTTGATAATTTGTTGTTTTTTAATTTGAAACATTTATGATATTTAACATTATTAACAATTCTTTCAGTATAATCAATATGTGCATTAATGTATCTATTTGTTTTAAAATCTAATTTATCAGCTTCAAATTTGTAATTTATAATACTGTCAACATAAACTGTTATTTTATATACCCCATTTTTATTTGGAGCATCATTTAACATGTCATATGTTGAAATTGAAATTCCAAATTCACCAGAAATTTCAGGAATTCCGTTTATAAAATAATTATTTTGAACTTTTTCTGTTTTATAAATATTGTATTTATTAATACCGTTAATGTTTGCATTGTTAATTGGATAGATTTTTAATTTAGTAATTATTGGTGCAATATTATCTTTCACATCAAAGCCAACTAACAATGGATTGATTGGTTGAGAAGTTTTTGTATCTCTTATTTCAAAGTGTATATGTGGTCCTCCACTAGATCCTGAATTACCTGAAAAACCAATTATTTCTCCTTGTTGCACTTTTAAATCATTTTTTTCAGGATAATAATTTATTTCAAATCTTTCTTTTTTATAGTGATATTTTTTTATTTTCTTTTCAATTTTATTTGAAAAATTTTTCAAATGTGCATAAACTGATGTATGACCTGTCTTGTGAGTAATGTATATAGCTTTTCCATATCCCCAAGTTGACACTTTTATTCTAGAAACATAGCCATCTGCTATTGAATATATTTTTTTTCCCTCAATTCCACCAGTTTTTAAATCTATTCCTGTGTGGAAATGATTATTTCTAAGTTCCCCAAATGTTCCAGAGAGCTTTATTCTATAATCAATTGGAGAAATATATTCTTGTGAGCATATTTTTTTAGAAAAAAATAATACAATAATTAAAATAATAAATATTGCTTTTGAATTTTTTTGAGTTATTAACATATATATTCTGTACAAATATAATATCAAAAAAGTATGATTATCATAATTTTAAATTAATTTTGTTACGATAATTTATGAAAAATATTATTGAAAATATAGAAAATAAACTAACAAAGTTTATTGTTAACTACAATGAACTTAAAAGCAAGTTAGAAATTATTGAAAAAGAAAATAAGAAAATTTCTTTAAAATTAATAGAAAAGAAACAAGAAGTATTAAATTTGCAAGAGAAGATAAAACTCATGAATATATCTAAATCAGTTGATGTCTCAAATGAGGATTTGCAATCAACAAGGTTGAAGATTAATGAGTATGTACGGGAAATTGACAAATGTATTGCCTTACTAAATAAATAAATATGGAAAAATTATCTATAAAGTTACATATAGCTAATCGTATTTATCCAATGAAAATTGAACCTAGTTCTGAAGAGTTTATTCGTAATGCAGTTAAGAAAATTGAAGAAAGATTAACTTTTTATGAAAATAATTATGAGATCAAAGATAAACAAGATTTATTAGCAATGTGCTTAATTGAATATGCGTCAAAACTAGAAAGATTAAATAATGAAAAATCAGATCAAAGTGAGTTATTAATGCAAAAATTAATAAGAATTGATAAGGATATTTCAAGCAATATATAAGTCATAAACGTTCTTTAAGAAATTAAAATTTTTTAATCCCGTATTAATATTTTGTTAAACTTAACACAATAATTATAAGGGTTTGACTCAGTATTTTAAAAACAGGCCACACTTTTTCAAAAAAGTGATTTTTTTATCCAGTGGAAGTTTGAGACTTATTGGCATCCCTATTCAATGTTTATATTGAAGTTTATCATTCTTAATACGGGATTTAACATTAAAAAAAAAAAGATGACAGAAATGGTAGTGATTTTATCAGTTTTTTTTCTAGTTTCATTATATATACTTTTTATTGGTTTGAAAAAAAATAAAAAAGTAGATGATTATTTAACTGAAAGTAAAAAAGAAGCTGATCAAATTAAAAAAGAAAAAATATTACAAGCAAAAGAGAAGTTTATAGAATTGAAATTAGAACATGAGCAGTTAATTAATAAAAAAAACAATGATATTAATAATGCCCAACAAAGAATAAAGCAAAAAGAAAATACATTAAATCAAAAGCTTGCAGATGTTAATAGAAAAGATAAGAGAATTGAACTAGATAAAAAAGAAATCAATTTACAACGTGAAGCTATAAGGAAAAAACAAGATGACTTAGCTAAAGATCATGATAAACAAATTGAACAACTAGAGCAAATATCTAATTTATCTGCAAAAGATGCGAAATTAAAATTAACTGAGTCATTAAAAGAAAAAGCTAAAACTGAAGCTCTATCTATCATCCAGAATACTATTGAAGAAGCTAAGTTGACAGCAAATCAAGAAGCTAAAAAAATAGTTATTCAGGCAATTCAAAGAATTGCAACGGAAGAAGCAATTGATAATTCAGTTTCGGTTTTTAATATTGATGATGATGGAGTAAAAGGTAGAATAATTGGAAGAGAAGGAAGAAATATTAGAGCATTAGAATCTGCAACTGGCGTAGATATAGTTGTTGATGACACACCAGGGGCTATTGTTTTATCCTGTTTTGATTCAGTTAGAAGAGAAATTGCTCGACTTTCTTTACATAAACTTGTTACAGATGGAAGAATTCATCCTGCTAGAATTGAAGAAGTGGTTAAAAAAACAACTAAGGAAATTGAGGATGAAATTATTCAGATTGGAAAAAAAACTACAATTGATTTAGGTATTCATGCATTACACCCTGAGCTAGTAAAGATGGTTGGTAGAATGAGATATCGTTCTTCATATGGTCAAAATTTATTACAACACTCAAGAGAAACTGCAAATATGTGCGCAACAATGGCCGCAGAATTAGGTCTTAATGTAAAATTTGCGAAAAGAGCAGGCCTCCTTCATGATATTGGGAAGGTTTCTCCTGACGACCCTGAAACACCCCATGCAATTATTGGAATGAATTTAGCTGAAAAATATGGTGAAAAAGAGGATGTATGTAATGCAATTGGTGCTCATCATGATGAGATTGAAATGACCTCTCTAATTTCTCCCATTGTTCAAGTTTGCGATGGAGTTTCTGGAGCGCGACCAGGAGCAAGAAGACAAGCTGTAGATTCTTATATAAATCGAATAAGAGAATTAGAGGAAACAGCATTATCATACCCTGGAGTATTAAAAGCTTTTGCAATACAAGCAGGAAGAGAGTTAAGAGTTGTAGTAGAAAGTGAAAAGGTTAATGATGAAAAATCAACAAGTTTAGCTTTTGAAATTTCTGAAAAGATACAAAATGAAATGACATATCCAGGTCAGGTTAAAGTTACAGTTATTAGAGAAACAAGAGCTATATCAATAGCAAAATAATTAGTTGTTTAATTTAAGAATTGTAACACTTTCCTCAATGTTTTTAAGCCATTGATTAGTTTCATCAATGTTTTCGTATCCACCTATATATACTACATGTACCTCTTGGTTACTATTTGATTTTTCTGGTAAATAGAAATAATTACTTTTAAATCCTTTAATATTCAAATTAGATACGTATGCTTTTGCTATTTCCTCTTCTTTAAAATATTTAATGATAGCAATGTAATTGCCTTTTATGTCTAAATTTCCCCATTTAATTTTATCAAAATTTATAAAAGGATCTTGAATGTTAGAAACATTGTTTTGTTCCTTATTAATCATATTTTTTTTATTAATTAACACATAATTAAAAAAATAAAATATTCCAAATCCAACTAAACTTATAATTAAAAAATATTTTATTATTAATGGTGTTATAGAAGTTTTTTTACGCTTATTTTTCTGATCACTTATATTTAAAATAGGATCTTCTATTTTAGATTCTTTATGTAAGTTGTTTTTTTGATTTATTTGATTTAAACGTTCTTTTAATATTTTTATTTTTTCATCATTAGATTTATCACTCATAATTTTAATTTAAAAACTTTGTAAATATATTATTAATTTTTTGTGTTTGCTAAGCATAGGTTGATAATTTCTTTGAAATCTAAATTAGCTGTTTTAATTTGTTGAGGAATAATACTTTCATTTGTAAATCCAGGAATTGTATTAATTTCAATTATATAAGGTTTGTGATTTTCTAATATATAGTCTATTCTACAAATACCTTTTAATTTCATTTTTTTATAAACTTCAATAGATGTTGTTTTAATTGATTGTGTAATTTTATCATTTATTCTAGCTGGTGTATACTCTTCAGATTCTCCATTATATTTCGCTGCAAAATCAAAAAAATCATTTTTTGTTTTAATTTCTGTCAATGGAAGTGCAATTATTTTTTTTCCATCAAAAAATACACCGCTTCCAATTTCAATTCCACTTAATGCCTTTTCAATAATTACTTCATCACTATGTTTATAAGCAGTGTCTAGAGCTTTTTTTAATTGTTTTTTAAATTTTACTTTTGAAACACCAAAGCTAGAACCACAAGTATTTGGCTTTACGAAAAAAGGTAGGGGAATATTTTCTATTATATTTTCAGTATTAATATTTTTATTGTTAACTAAAATTGATTTAGAACATAAAAATCCTAATTTTTTTAATTTTTTATTACACTCATATTTATTAAAAGTTATTTCAGATACTTCACTACTGCATGCAGAATATTCAATATTTAATTTATCTAAATATTTTTGTAATATTCCATTTTCAGCTGGTGGACCATGCAATGCCATAAAAACCTTGTTAAAATATTTTTTTCTTTTTTGATAAATAAATGAGAAATCTGATTTATCTATCTCAATTTTAGTATTATTAATTAATACATATAAATTATTTTCTTTTGCTAATACTAAATAACCTTTGTATTTACTTTCATCTAAAATTGCTTTGATATTATTTGCACTTTTCAATGAAATATCATGTTCAGATGAGTCTCCGCCAGTTACTATTGCAATATTTTCCATGTTTCAAATATAAACACAAAGTTTAATTTTTGATATATTATATCTAAACATTTATATTTGTGTAATTTTAAATATTTTAATAGTTAACTTTGATTTCATCTTTATTTTCTTTGATAAGTAGAAACAAGTATGTCAAACATAGTATTCTTGCTATTATAACTTTGATTTTTTTGTTTTTTCTTTGGTTAGTTTTTTTAAAAATATTTACCTTACATAATATTCATATAAAAGTCCCAAATTATATTGGAGAATCTGTATTTAAGATTGATTCTATTTCTAAGAAAAATAATTTAAGGTATGTAATATTAGACTCTATTTATGATATTAATAGACCAAAAGGTATTGTTGTAAGTCAAGATCCACTTCCTGAGATGAATGTTAAAAAAAATAGAAGAATTTATTTAACTGTTAATTCTTTACAGTCTAAGAAAATAAGATTTCCTGATATTTACGATTTATCATTAAGGCAAGCTATTAATAAGTTAGAGAATATTGGAATTGAAATTGGTGATCTAGACTATGTACCAGATATTGCACTAAATAAAGTTTTAGATTTTAAAGTTAATGGAATTAAAGTTAATGTTGGAGAAGAACTATTTGTTGGTACAATTGTTGATTTAGTAGTTGGAAAAGGAATTAGTAATGAAAGAATTATTATTCCAAATTTAGTAGGATTAAATAGATTTGAAGCAAATATAATTTTAAAATCTACATCTTTAAATATAGGTTATGAATTTTACAAAGAAGAAGTTTCAGATTCATCAACTGCAATTATTTATAAACAATATCCTGTTTCTGAAAATGATAATAAAATTAATATTGGTTCATCGATAGATTTATATTTTGAAAATAGTATAAAAAAATAATTAATGCCTAAACTAATAATTTGTTTAATCATATTTTTTAAGTCAATTCAACTTTATCCCCAAGAGTTGATTAATGATTTAAAAACTAATCCCTACACGTATGAAATTAAAAAAAATGTAGAAAATACTTCAATTTTATCTATACCATTTATTGATGATTTTTCTTATGATTTTTCAAATGTTAATAATGATTTATGGGAAATTAGCAGTGTTTTTGTTAATAGGTCATATCCTATTAATCCTCCTACAATTGGTGTTGCAACTTTTGATGGATTAAATCAATTTGGTCGTCCTTATTCTATCAACTCTACTATTGATGGTAACGCTGATACTTTACTCTCAAAAGCAATTGACTTATCAGCCATAAATACTGCATATTTTTTATTTTATTATCAACCTCAAGGAATAGGAGATATGCCTCAAATAGAAGACTCTATTATTTTAGAATTTCTCGATAATAATTTAAATTGGAATATTATATGGAAGAAGGAGGGGACATCTAGTTTTGATTTTAAGAAAAAAGTTTTTTTGATAAATTCTTCTGATTATTTACATAATAATTTCAGATTCAGGTTTAGAAATAAGGCTACATTATCTGGAAATTTCGATCATTGGAATTTAGATTATATAAAATTAGATGAATTTAATACTTCTTTAGACACATCTAGTTTAAATGATATATCTTTTGTTTATAATATATCTTCATATTTAAAAAGATATAGTCAAATGCCATGGAGTCATTTTGTTAATTATGAAAATAATGAATTAGAAGATAGTATAAATGTGTTTTTAAGAAATAATCGTTCTAGTATTAGCGTTGGCTATCAGTATGATGTTTATAATAATGGAAGTTTAGTAGGTCATTATCCAACTTTAGGTAATGTAAGGAATGAAACAGTTTTAGATTACGATTCAATAGGTAATTTCCTTTTTTCTTCGCCTTCTGTCAGTGTTTCAAGTTCTTTTTTTAACTCTAATGAAGTTGACAGTGTTACTTTTTATATTAAGCATATTATTAGTACATCTACAAGTGATTTTAAAAATAATGATACTTTAAGGACTTTTCAAAGATTCTATTCCACTTTTTCTTACGATGATGGAAGTGCTGAATCAGCATACGGTATAAATGTAGATGGCGCAAAAATAGCATATCAGTTTAAATTAAATCATCCAGATACATTACGTGCAGTTCAAATGTTTTTTCCAGAAATGTTAGATTCAGTATCTAATTTAGTTTTTGAATTAACCATTTGGGATGATTTTCAAGGAAAGCCAGGAAATATATTATATTCTCAAGATGTGAATCCTTTTCATACCGAAAATGGTAGCTTTCATACATATAAATTAAATAGTCCCTTAGGATTATCTGGCACTTTTTATGTTGGTTGGAAGCAAACTACGGATGATGTATTAAATATAGGATTAGATAAAAATATAATATCAAATAATTATATGTTTTATAATTCTGGTTCTGGATGGAATAATTCTCAATTTCAAGGGTCATGGATGATTAGACCTATTGTTAGTACCAAAGAAATTTTTTTATCTAATAATCAAAATAGAGAGTTTGTAAAAATCTATCCAAATCCATGTTCATCTAAATTTACATTAAGCGGGATAGATAATGGTATTTTAAATATTTATAGTTTACAAGGAAAGTTAATCAAAAATATTACTATTGATTCAGAATCTCAATTTATTTTTATTGATGATCTTGTTCCTTCTGTTTATATTCTTCATCTTAGTTGTGAATTAGGCTATTTTGTTAAAAAATTGATTGTTAAATAGTGGAAAAAAATAATCAGTTTGAGCATTTTAAATTTATAGCTGATACTGGTCAGAAACCTCTTAGAGTTGATAAGTTTTTATTAAATTTTATAGAATTCGCAACTAGAAATAAGATTCAAAAAGCAATAAAATCTGAAAATGTTAAGGTTAATAATTTGATTGTCAAAGCAAATTATAAAGTAAAATCTGGAGATGTTGTAACAATAGTATATAATTATCCAAAAACTGAATTTGAATTAATTCCTCAAAATATTCAAATTGATATTGTTTATGAAGATGATGATATTATTATAGTAAATAAAGATCCAGGTATGGTTGTCCATCCCGGTTTTGGTAATTATGATGGAACTTTAGTTAATGCACTTATTTATTATTTTAATAATTTACCAACTTTAGAAAAATCAGATAGACCAGGGCTTGTACATAGAATTGATAAAAATACATCTGGATTATTAGTTGTAGCAAAAAATGAGCTAAGTTTATCTTATTTGTCAAAACTTTTTTTTGACAGAAATATAAAAAGAAATTATTTAGCACTAGTTTGGGGTGACTTAGAAAATAATGAAGGAAGAATTGAAGGTCATATTGGAAGACATAAAAAAAATAGAAAAGTTATGGATGTTTATATTGATGGATCTAATGGTAAGCATGCGGTAACTAATTATAAGGTTTTAGAACGTTTTGGTTATACTACTTTGGTTCAGTGTAAATTAGAAACTGGAAGAACACATCAAATTAGAGCTCATTTTAAATCAATAGGACATCCATTATTTAATGATCAGGATTATGGAGGTAGTAGCATTTTAAAAGGCACTACTTTTACTAAATATAAACAGTTTGTTAATAATGCATTTAAGGTTTGTCCAAGACAGGCATTACATGCAGATTCATTAGGATTTCCACATCCTAGAAGTGGAAAAGAGATTTTTTTTAAAATAGATTTGCCAAATGATATGCAAACATTAATTAATAAATGGAGAAAATATTCACAACATATAAATTTTTAATATTCTTTTAATACATTATATAATGTATCTCTTTGAATAGGTTTTTTTCCAACATTTTTAATCATTTCTACAATTTCATTGGTAGTCATTTTTGGATTTTTTTCTTCAGCACCTGCCATTGAATATATTTTAGTTGTATCATCAATTGTCCCATCAATATCATCAATTCCAAAAGACAATAAAATTTGAGTAGTTTTTTTGCCAATCATTGGCCAGTATGCTTTAATATGATTAAAATTGTCCATATATATTCTAGAAAAAGAATATAATCTAATATCATCAATAATACTTGCTTCTTTGATGTGAGACATTTGATTATTTCCATTTCTATATTTTAAAGGGATAAAAGTATTAAAGCCATTTGTTTTGTCCTGTAATTCTCTTAATCTAGACATGTGGTCAATAATATGAATGGGTTCTTCAATATGTCCATATAACATAGTTGCATTACTAGGCATAGACAATTTGTGAGCAGTTTCATGTATTTTAAGCCATTGTTCTGTTGAACATTTATCTTTACAAATCTTTTCTCTAATGGATTTATCAAATATTTCTGCTCCACCACCAGGTAAAGAGTCCTGTCCTGCTTCTTTTAACATTTTCAGACCTTCTTCATAGCTAACTTTTGCTTTTCTACACATATATTCTAGCTCTACTGCGGTAAATGCTTTTATATGTAGTTTAGGTCTAATTTTTTTTATTCTCTTTATTAAATCAATAAAATAGTGTAATCCCATCTTAGGGTGAACGCCACCAACAATATGTACTTCTGTTATATCAATATGTTTTTTAATCTTGTCAATGATTTGATCCTTTGTAAATTCCCACCCTTCATCCTTTTTATTTAGCATTCTTGAGTAAGCACAGAATTTACAATCAAAAACACAAATATTTGTAGGTTCAATATGTATATTTTTATTGAAATAAGTATAGTTGCCATTTTTCTTCTTTCTGATTTTGTTTGCTAAAACTCCTAATAATGAAATAGGAGCTTTTTTATATAAATGAAGGCCTTCTTTTTTATTAATTCTTTGGTTACTGAGTATCTTATTTGTTATATCTTTTAATTTTTTATCAGATACTAAAAGTTCTACATTGTGAGTTAACATTATTTAAGTAAGATAATTTTTTTTGTATAATTTTTTTGATTAGTTAAAATATTTAAAAAATATACACCATTTGGGTTTTTACTAATATCAAAAATATTATTGTTAATATTATAATTTGAATAAACACATTCCCCAACTAAATTAAAGATATCGATAGACTGAATTTTATTTTCAGTTTTTATGTTAATTTTTCCTGAAGAAGGGTTTGGAAAGATTTCAATTTTGTCAATTTTATTTAGTGAAACACTAGTAGGAGAATTACCACTACAATCAATACTAACATTAGAGTTTTTTAAACTTAGACGATAATTATTTAATGTAGCGGCCATTACATTAGCTTGATCATTTGTAAACATCCAAGTGTCTCGTGAATAAGCCATAAAATTTTCATCCATGTCTATGACGTTAGAGTTAAATATATTTTGATAAAACAGGTCATTACAAGTATTATTGTTTGTATTTGCATTAACAGATCCATAATAAGGCCCATCTTCTCCATTATTATTGTAATAAGAAGCAGGTGTGTCATTTACATTGTCATCATCATTATCACAACACCCTCCATTTTGAGATTCACAAAAAGTATGATTTAATCCTAAATAATGTCCTATTTCATGTGTAGCAGTTCTACCATCGCTACTAGGAGCAGCTCCGTCAATTGTTCCGAACCACTGAAAATCGATCACTAAACCATCTCTCCATTTAAGCCACGAGGGAAGGCCAGGAAGATAGGCATAGCCAAGAATTAGTCCACTTGAAGCAGATCCTGCTAAATCGCATACCCATATATTAAGATATTTGTCCGGGTCCCATCCATCTTTCCCTCCATCTTGGCTTCTTTTCATATCATTACTTTCAGAACTTGGGTTAAAATTCTGCTTGCTTGTTGCAGTTCTTGTAACTCCTGATGTAGGCTGACCATTTGGATCTACAGTTGCTAAACAAAATTTTAAATTAGGATTGCCGGCATTATTTTTAAAGTAGCTTCTTGGAGGATTTGGAAATTCAGGATTAGTTTTGCTATAGTCTTCATTAAGTATTCTAATTGCATCTGCAATTTGATTATTTGAAATATTTGTGCCAAATCCTACTGTGGAATGAGTAGATCTATGAATTACATGAACTACTATAGGAATATTTATGGTTTGTTTTTCAGAATTACTATTTAAAATCCATTCTTTATTTGCTAAGTTGATGTTATATCTATTATTTAAGTAAAAGGGTTCTTCTTTATCTAATTTGTTTACAATTTCATTTGTGAGACATTTTGTGTGATTTTGAGCTATAATTACATTAGATATAATTATAAGAATACATAAAATATTAATATTTTTCATTTTTTAAGCTATTTGCAAATATAGCCCTATTTGTTTGATTAAATAAACTAAATTTAATTATTATCTTCAATAAAATTGTAATCAGATAAAGTTTTAAGATATGCAATGAGATCTATTTTTTCTTGATTAGATAATTGTAGACCTACACCTTGTTTTTTCATTAGAGGGTCAACTGTTGATGAAAATTTTCCTCCACTATTATAATGTTCTATAACTTCTTCCAATGTACTAAATCTTCCATCATGCATATATGGAGCTGTAAATTCTATATTTCTTAGAGTAGGGGTTTTAAATTTCCCATTGTCAGATTGAATATTTGTAATTTTACCTAATCCTAAGTCTTGAAAAGGTTCTGTATCTAGACCATTATTATGAAATAAATTATCCATAAACATATTTGTTCCATGACAGTGAAAACAATCTCCTTTTTCAGAGTTAAAGATTGCATATCCATTAAATTCAGACTGGGTTAGAAGTATTTCTCCTTTTAAATACTTATCAAATTTACTTTCATTTGATATTAAAGTTCTTTCAAATTGTGCAATAGCCATTACAACGTGATTAGAATCTATATAATCTATATTAAATGCTTGCTTAAATAGTTGTTTGTACTCTTGATTATTATTAAGTTTTTCTTCAACATTTTGCCATGTATTATTCATTTCAAGAGGGTTGGTGATAGGTTCAAAAGCTTGTTCCTCTAGTGTGTTAACACTACCGTCCCAATTAAAGCTATTATTCCACCCTATATTGATCAGTGCGCTAGATTGTCTGTTTCCTGCAATTCCTAGAATTCCAATACTGAACTGATTTGGATCTGAAAAGCTAAATTCTTTTTGATGGCAGTTAATGCAAGCTAATGTATTGTCAGCACTTAAAATCGGATCATTAAATAATTTTTCCCCTAAAAAAACTCCTTCAATTGTTGTATGATTATTTTCAGGTATTTTCATTAACGGGAATCCTACTATTGATGGTATTTGATAAGGATTTGTAGAAAAATTTAAACAGCTTCCATCGTCTATACTTGCATTTGGATTATAGTTGATTGCATTTGAATCTGTACATCCATTAATTGGAATTAAATCTTTTTTACATGAAATCAATAGAAAAGAAAATATTAAAATAAAAAAATATTTTTCTTTCATAGTTATATATATTCTATCTTATTAATACAGAAGCTGAAAATACATCTTCTTTACCATTTTCTTTTAATTGCATTTGTTTAGATATATCCATCATCATAGCATTAGGTAAAGAAATGACACTTGGATTTTGGAACCAATTATTAATCTCCATATTAATATTAATTTCTACATCCGAACTTGTATTTGTTAAATTAAGTAATATTGGTAGTTCATTTCGGAATGAATAATCCCCTCCCATAGTTGGTCCTGTATGCACTTTATATCCTTTAGTAATACTATCTACAGATCCTTCAAGCTTCATATAATGGTAGGCAGAAGGAATCGTTCCCGAACCTTGTGTAGGCCACCACATTGAAGAATGAAAATCAGAATTAATGAAATTATTTTCTGTATTCATTTCACTATTGAGTCCCATTACAAAGGATAATGAAGAGTAGTCATCTATATTTAATTCATCAATATTGATTTTTAGAGTTGATTCTTCTGATAGATTAATGTAATGAACATTTGATAATGAAACGGAATCTCCATTGTTGTTATATAACTTTAAGTTAGAAATTATATATTTTAAAATATCAACACTATATTTTTCTCCATAAGGATTAGTATAAGAAAGCGTGTCACTGCTTGAACAGCAAGACGGTAAATCTATACCATCCACAGTGTGTGAAAACTTGATTGTAATTTTTTGATTAGAAATTATTTCATCCTTTTTGCATGATGCAAAAGTAACTAGTGAAATGATAAACAAAATTTTTAATGAGAGTTTGGTCATGTTTTTTCCTACAAATTTAGTTAATTTATTTATCTTTTTTTTTAGTGTTTATAAATCCTATTTCAAAATATTTAGTTGTAACTATAAATTCTTCATCTTTGCTATTATGATGAATAGATTTGTTGAAGTTATTTTGCCTCTTCCTCTTAAAGGAACATTTACCTATTTAACCGATCATAAAATTGAAATAGGACAGAGGGTTGTCGTGCAATTTGGTGTAAGAAAAATATATTCAGCTATTGTAGTAAAACTACATAATAATAAACCAACTAAATATTCAGTAAAGAAGATAGAGGCAGTTATTGACGAATTACCAATAGTTAATGAACTACAACTTAAATTTTGGAATTGGATATCTGAATACTACATGTGTAACATTGGAGATGTAATGAATGTTGCTTTACCATCTTCACTTAAGTTAGCTTCACAAACTAATATTGAAATAAACTATAATTTTAAAGGTGATATAAGTTCATTAAAAAATAATGAGATGATTATTCTTGATTTTATTAATGAAAAGACTAAGATTAATATAAATCAATTGATAAAAGAAACTAATATTTCTAATATTTTTTCAGTACTTAATGATTTAATTAATAAAGAAGTAATAACAGTTAGAGAAGATCTACATGATAAGTTTTCAATTAAAAAGGAGCGTTTTTTATCTTATATCGGAACAGAAAAGATGCTCAAAAAAACATTGTTAACTCAAAAACAATTAAAGTTTATTAATGACTTTTTTAAAGTTAATGAAACACATAAAGATAAAAAATGGATTGTATCTAATTTGTTAAAGAAAAAGAATTTTTCTAGAAGTATTTTAAATACTTTGGTTAAAAAAAAGTTTTTTCAAATTAAAGAAAAAGAAGTTTCAAGAATATTAGAAAATGAAAATGTTATAAATCATAAAGATATTGAGTTAACAGTTTTACAAAAACAAGCTTTGGAAAAAATTAATCAATCATTTAAAGAAAAAAATGTATGTCTTTTACATGGTGTTACTTCTTCTGGAAAGACAGAAATATATATTCATTTAATTAGACAGCAACTTAATTTAGGCAAGCAGGTTTTATATCTTTTGCCTGAAATTGCATTAACTTCCCAAATGATTTCACGATTAAAGCAAAATTTTGGTAAGTATGTTGTAGTAACTCATTCTAAAAAAAATATTTCTGAACGTGTTGAGGTGTGGAGAGAATTACAAAAAAATAAGTTAAATATCGTTCTTGGAACTAGATCGTCTTTATTTTTTCCATTTAATAATTTAGGCTTAATAATCGTTGATGAGGAGCATGACTCTTCTTTTAAACAACAACAACCAAATCCAAAATATCACGCAAGAGATGCATCAATTTATTTAGCTTCTTTACATAAATCTAAAGTTTTATTAGGTTCAGCAACTCCATCATTAGAATCATATTATAATGCTAAGATTGGTAAGTATGGTCATGTAGAGCTGTTAGAGAGATATAAAGGAGTCAAAATGCCAAAAATAGATGTTATTGATATCTTAAAAGCAAAACGTAAAAAAAGTATGGATGATATGTTTTCTTTACATCTTTTAGATTCAATAAATACTTGTCTAAGTAATGGAAAACAAGTTATTTTATTTCAAAACCGTAGAGGTTATTCTTCAATTTTATCATGTAATAATTGTGGATTTGTTCATACTTGTATTCATTGCGATGTTAGTTTAACTTATCACAAAGAAAATCATAATTTAAAATGTCATTATTGTGGATATGAACAAATCAAAATTGATAAATGTAGTAAATGTAATTCTAATTTACTTGAAGCAAAAGGCTTTGGAACAGAACAGGTTGAAGAAAAATTAAAAAAAATATTTTGTGATATTAGTATAGGTAGAATAGATTATGATACTACCAAAAATAAAAATCAATTAAAAAAAATTATTTCGTCATTTGAAAACGGTGATATAAAAATTTTAGTTGGTACTCAAATGATAGCTAAGGGCTTTGACTTTGATAATGTTGGTTTAGTAGGAGTGTTAAATGCAGATAGTATTTTGCAATTTCCAGATTTTAGAGCATATGAAAGAGCTTTTTCATTAATGATGCAAGTTTCAGGTAGAGCAGGTAGAAGAGATGACCTCGGTAAGGTTTGCATACAAACTTTTAATAAAAATGATGATATTTTTGGTTTTCTCATTAAAAATGATTTTAAAAAATTTATAAATATAGAAATAGAACAAAGAAGAAAATTTTTATATCCTCCATTTGTTAGACTTATTAAAATTACATTAAAGCATAAGAATGTAAATAATCTAGATTTGTTCTCAGAACGTTTTAGTTCTTTATTAAGAAAAAGTTTTGGAAATAGAGTTTTGGGTCCTGTATATCCTTTAGTTTCAAAAATTAGAAATTATTATCATAAAGATATACTTTTAAAAATTGAAAATAAATCATCGTTTAAGAATGCAAAGGATATATTAGATATTATAATTGAACAGATAAAAACTAATTATTCAAAAAGTCAAACTATAATTAGTGTTGATGTTGATCCAAACTAATCTATACAAATATTTTGTTATTAAAAAAAGGATTTGCTGGGTAAGGAGCAATCAATTGCATTGATGTTTTTTTTATTGGATGTTTAAATTTAATTTTCCAAGCATGTAAGTCAATACCACCATTTTTATTAGTTCTATGTGCACCGTATTTGACATCTCCTTTTATATTACAATTTATTTTTGCAAGTTGTACTCTGATTTGGTGATGTCTACCAGTTTGTGGTTTTATTTTTAGTAAAAAGTAATTTTTAAATTTTTTAAAAAGTTTATATTCTAGAATAGCTTTTTTGCCTCCATCTTTTGTTATGAAAGATTTATTATTTTTTTCATTTTTTTTTAAAAAGTTATTTAATTTTCCTTGTTCAGCTGGTGGTTTTTTTTCTACAATGGCAAGATATGTTTTATTTACTTCACGATTGCTAAATTGTAGATTCATTCTTGCTAATGCTTTGCTAGTTTTTGCAAATAATAGGACTCCAGATGTTGGCCTATCAAGTCTGTGAATTGTTCCTAAAAAAACATTTCCAGGTTTGTTGTATTTTTTTTTAATGTACTCTTTTACAATTTCTAATAAAGGTTTGTCTCCAGTTTTATCTCCTTGAACTAAAATCCCTTTTTTTTTATTGATAGCTATTAAATGATTGTCTTCATACAATATTTCTAGCATTAGTATTGCTCATTTTTGTTAGGAAAATTTTTAGATTTTACATCAGTTATATAGTGTCCAACTGCTTTGGTAATATCATCAAATAGATTTAAGTATCTTCTTAAAAATCTTGGATTAAATTCATTTGTCATTCCTATCATATCATGTAATACAAGAACTTGACCATCAACATTATTTCCTGCACCGATACCAATTACAGGAATAGAAATACTTTCAGCAACTTTTTTTGCTAAATCTGCTGGTACTTTTTCAAGAACAAGAGCAAAGCATCCAGATTTTTCTAATAATATAGCATCTTTAATTAATTTTTTTGCTTCTTTCTCTTCTTTAGCTCTTACGTTATATGTGCCAAATTTATAAATTGACTGTGGTGTTAAACCTAGATGTCCCATTACAGGAATGCCTGCACTTAATATTCTATCTATAGATTCTTTTATCTCTTCACCTCCTTCTATTTTTACAGAATGTGCTCCACTTTCTTTCATTATTCTAATAGCTGAAGTTAAAGCTTCTTTAGAGTTTCCTTGATATGTTCCAAAAGGCAGATCAACAACAACTAACGCTCTATTTGTTGCTCTAACAACTGAAGATGCATGATAAATCATTTCATTTAGTGTTATTGGTAAAGTTGTTTCATGACCTGCCATAACATTTGAAGCTGAATCTCCTACTAAAATAACTTCTACTCCGGCTTTATCAATTATTGTTGCAAGAGTAAAGTCATAAGCTGTCAACATAGTAATTTTCTCTCCAATACTTTTCATTTCATTAAGAGTATTGGTAGTAATTTTTTTATGATATTTTTTTAATGCCATTTTTAGTTATTTATAAGTACAACAAAACATTCTTTTAATCCTCTCATGTATAATATTTTTTGATGTTTTATAGCTTCATCCAAGGTGTTAAATTTACCAGAAAGATATATATATGTTCCTTTTTTTGTTTTTTCACTCCAAATTTGCTCTGGAAAAATAAATGATTGATTATCAATTTTATTTAAATATACACCAACTTGGACGCTATAAATAGTTTTTTTCTCAGTATTGATAAAAGTTGTTTGAGGAGAATAACGAATAATTTTAGTTTCTTTTATTTTTTCAGTATCAATATTTACACCATTTACTTCAAAATCTTTCATCACAAACAACTTTTTTAAGTCTAAATTTTCTAGATTGAGTTGGTTGTTTTTTTCCTTTTCATTTTTTATTGTTTTTTCTCTCTTTTCAAGCTCACTCACTAACATTGAATTATTATTACTAAGTTGTTTAGTTACTGCATCATGTTTTTCTTGAACTTCTTGTAGTTTGATTAATTTTTTTTGAGCTTGTGAAAGTTTTGAACTAGTATTATTATATTTTTTTTCTAATGTAGAAATTTCATCTAACAAGTTAGCTTTCTCTTTTTTGTAAAAGTTATTTTTTGCTTTCAAATTACTTATGTCTAGTTCTAACTTTTTTATTTTTTCTTTTAGTGTATTTCTATCTTTACTTTTTTTCCCTTTTAGTTTTTGAAGTTTAGTTTTCTCTTTATTAAGTTGACTTTCAACTAATTCAATATTTTTGTCAAGTTTATTGATTAATTTATCTTTTTCTTTTATCGTGTTACTCTTTGACGAAATTTGATTTGTTAGTTCAATATTTTCGTTTTCAGCTTTAAGATTTTTTTCTTGAGATTTTTTAAGTAATTTATTAAGATTAGTTATCTCTTTGTTCAATGAGCTAACTTTTTTCAGATCATTATCGATATTAATTATTTTTTTATTGACTGAATCAAGTTTGTTAGACAATTGTAAATTATTTTTCTTAAATAATTTTAAACTATCATTTTTTTCTATAATTACAGCATTTAAGTTTTTAATTTTTAAGTTACTTTGATATTCTAAATTTGGATTTAGATTCGCATATTTGTTTTCATCAGTATTTAAGTAAAAATAATCAATTCTTGCTTTTGTTAAGGGAGTAATAATGATACCTGAATAACCTTTATTAAAATCATCAATAAAAAATGAAGTAATATAATTTCGATTTATATATATTTCATATAAATTTTTTTCACTTCTAATTTCTATAATGTTTTTTTTATCTCCTTGATTAATTATAGAGTTTTTAATCCATCCATTATTTTTTTTATCACCACTTAAAATATCATATTTTTTATCTGAATATTTTTTAATTCTATATTGATTTTTTCGATTGATTTCAAATATAATTGCACCATTACCATTTTCTTGAGCTTTTAATATAATTCCTAATGATGCATTATTATTTTTTGAAGGACCGATCCTAATAGATGTTTCTAAAATAAAATTACTGCATTCAATTTCTTGTGCAATAATTGCATATTCTGTTTTTTCGTTGTTTCTACTTAAGAGATAATCACCATTATCTATAATAAAATAATTATCCATATCAGTCATTATTTCAAAAACATCTGTTTTTTCATTAAAATTTTCATTTATAACTCTGGTTGTAAATGATTTTTTAGAAATATCTTGACTATACAAACAAATATTGCAAATGATTAAATTAAAGATAAATATTATTAATATTTTATTCATTATTCTTTATTTTGAGTTTTTAGCAAATTTACAAATAAAGCCATTATCTTTTCACATAATTAGATAACTTTGCGGATATGAATATATTTTTTTCTTTACTAATTCTTATTTTATGTTTTTTTTCTTCTTGTGATAATGACTTTGAAGTAAATAGTAATTGGGAAGAAGTTACAATTGTGTATAGTCTATTAGATGCTGGAAATTCCAATTCTTCACAAGAAGTAAGAATTAACAAAGCTTTTCTAGGCCAAATGGATGCCTATCAAATGGCAAAATACAAGGATTCAATCAATTTTGACACCACAAATTTAAATGTTACTATATATAAAATCAAAAATTATATAGTTATAGATTCTGTTAAATTGCATCCAGAAATTACAGTTAGAAATGGAGATGTTTTTAATGATACTTTAGTCACTTATAAATTTTTTAAAGATAATTTTTTGCAATCATCTTCTTCTTATGAACTTAACATCAGAAATAAAAATTCACAGAATATTGTTTCATCATTTACAAATATTATTCCCAATTTTTCATGGGGAACTCAATTTAAACCATTTTATAATATAGGTTTTTATAAAAATGACCTTTCTGATTTTGATGATAAGCAAATCAACTGGCGTAATGTTGATTATGGTCAAATATATCAATTAAATTTAGAATTTAATTATTCAGAAATTAATCAGATTTCTGGTGAAACTTCTTTTCACTCTTTAGACTGGATACAACCTATGGAAATTTATACTAGTGGAGAGATGAGTACCAAGTTAGAAGGAGATTTATTCTTCAAATTTTTAAAAGATAATATTCAAAAAAATAATGATGTTGAGAGAGTATTTGAAAGTATATACATAGAAATGACTGTTGGTACTGAAGAACTAAACACTTATATTAATGTTAATAAACCAATTACAGGTATAGTACAGGAGCGACCAGTATATACTAATATTATAAATGGTATTGGTTTATTTAGTTCAAGATATACACATAGGGATTTAATTTTAAATTCTCAAGATCAAGATAATAAAGGTCTTACCAATGCAACTCATTATTATATTAACAATCAGCTCGATAGAAATTTTAATTATCCATTTGATTTTTAACTGACTCTTTGTCATTAATCAGTATTGATTTATGTAAAAAAATGAAATTTTGACATAATTTAATTTTAATTTTGATTTGGCACTATAATTGCACCTCTTTACAAATAGAAAATAAAATGTTTAATTTTAAAAATAAAAAAAATGAGTAAAATTATCGGAATTGATTTAGGGACAACAAATTCATGTGTTTCTGTTATGGAAGGAAATGAGCCAGTTGTTATTCCCAATGCTGAAGGTGCTAGAACAACTCCTTCTATTGTTGCATTTATTGATGGTGGAGATAGAAAAGTAGGAGATAGTGCAAAAAGACAAGCTATTACAAATCCTACCAAAACTATTTCTTCAATCAAGAGATTTATGGGAGAAAGTTTTTCTGCTATGAGTAAAGAAATTAAAAATGTTTCGTATAATGTTGTTAAAGGAACTAATAATACACCTAGAGTTGATATAGACGGAAAAAAATATACTCCTCAAGAAATTTCTGCTATGATTCTTCAAAAAATGAAAAAGACAGCAGAAGATTATTTAGGTACATCAGTATCAGAAGCGGTAGTCACTGTTCCAGCATATTTCAATGATGCACAAAGACAAGCTACAAAAGAAGCTGGAGAAATAGCTGGTCTAAAAGTTAAAAGAATTATTAATGAGCCAACAGCTGCAGCATTAGCTTACGGTTTAGATAAAACTGATAGTGATAAAACAATAGCTGTTTTTGATTTAGGAGGAGGTACTTTTGATATTTCAATTTTAGAACTTGGAGATGGAGTGTTTGAAGTTAAGTCAACGAATGGAGATACTCACTTAGGAGGTGATGATTTTGATCAAGTAATTATTGATTGGTTAGCTACAGAATTTAAGAAAGATGAAAATCTTGATTTGAGAGAAGATCCAATGGCTTTACAAAGATTAAAAGAGGCTGCAGAAAAAGCAAAGGTGGAACTTTCTTCTTCTTCTCAAACTGAGATTAATTTACCATATGTTACAGCTACTGCTTCTGGTCCTAAGCATTTAGTTAGAACCTTAACTAGGTCTAATTTTGAACAGTTGGCAGATGAATTAATACAAAACACAATAAAACCTTGTAAAGAAGCCATGAAAGACGCTGGTTTGTCTCCAAGTGATATAGATGAAGTTATTTTAGTTGGAGGATCTACCAGAATACCTGCAATACAAAATGTAGTAGAAGATTATTTTGGTAAAAAGCCTTCTAAAGGAGTAAACCCTGATGAAGTAGTTGCTGTAGGTGCTGCAATTCAAGGAGGTGTTTTATCTGGAGATGTTAAGGATGTTCTTTTACTTGATGTAACCCCTCTTTCATTAGGTATTGAAACTATGGGGGGAGTTATGACAAAATTAATTGAATCAAACACTACTATACCAACCAAAAAATCAGAAGTTTTTTCAACTGCTGCTGATAATCAACCTGCAGTTGATATTCATGTTTTACAAGGAGAAAGGCCAATGTCAGCTGATAATAAATCTATTGGAAGATTTCAATTGGCAGATATTCCTCCAGCCCCTAGAGGTGTTCCGCAAATTGAAGTTACTTTTGATATTGATGCAAATGGAATTTTAAATGTTTCTGCAAAAGATAAAGCAACAGGAAAGGAACAAAATATCAAGATTGAAGCATCTTCTGGGCTATCTGATGATGAAATCAAAAAAATGAAAGAAGAAGCTGAAGCTAATGCTGATGCTGATAATAAGGCAAAAGAAACAGTGGATAAAGTTAACGCTGCCGATGCTATGATTTTTCAAACTGAAAAACAATTAAAAGAATTTGGAGATAAGTTATCTCCAGAGAAGAAAACCCCTATTGAAGACGCATTGAAAGATTTAAAAGAATCCTTTGAAAAGAAAGATTTACAATCAATAGATACTTCTATGGAAAAGATTAATGAAGCATGGAAGGCAGCCTCTGAAGAAATGTATAAGGCAACAGAGGAACAAAAAAAATCAAAAAATCCTGAACAAAGTAACAAAGAAGGAAGTGATGATGTTACTGACGTAGACTTTGAAGAAGTAAAGGAATAAACAATTGTTTTTTTTAATTTTTTAAGAAAGGCCCCATTAGGGGCTTTTCTTATATTTGCAAAATATTAAATTTTTAATTAAAAATATTACAAGAAAAAAATATGAAAATTTTATCAGAAAAAAATATAATTATTACTGGAGGAAGTAGAGGTATTGGTAAAGGAATAGTAGAAAAGTTTGCAGAACAAGGAGCTAATATAGCTTTTACATGTATGAAAATGTCTGATGAATCATTTGAATTAGTTAAGAGTATAGAACAATTTGGAGTTAAAATAAAAGCATACGAATCAGATGCTTCTGATTTTGATTCCGCTATAAATTTAGCCGAAACTGTACTAAATGATTTTGGTAGTGTTGATGTTTTGGTAAATAATGCTGGAATTACCAAAGACAATTTACTTATGAGAATGAGTGAATCAGATTTTAATGATGTTATGAAAATTAATATAAATTCTGTTTTTAACAATACAAAAGCAGTTTTAAGGCAAATGCTCAAACAAAAAAGTGGTTCAATTATAAATCTAAGTTCAGTAGTTGGTGTTAAGGGAAATGCAGGGCAGTCAAATTATTCTTCGTCAAAATCTGCTATTAATGGTTTTACAAAATCAATAGCATTAGAGTTAGGGTCAAGAAATATTAGATGTAATGCGATTGCTCCAGGTTTTATTGAAACAGAAATGACTAAATCTTTAAAAGATGATGTGGTTGAACAGTGGAGACAGAATATTCCACTTAAAAGAGGAGGTTCTGCTTTAGATGTTGCAAATACAGCATTATTTTTAGCATCTGATATGTCGAGCTACATCACAGGTCAAGTGATAAATGTTTGTGGTGGTATGCTTACATAGTTAAATGAGTTTAAATTTAGATTTTTCATTTTACTATATTTTATTCTGTTTAATAATAGCTTTATTTTTTTCATATTTCCTTTATAGAAACGAAAAAAAAATATTTTCAGAAAAACTTGTACTATTTTTATCTTTTTTACGTTTTTTAAGTGTTTTCTTAATTTGTTTATTGTTTTCTAATCCAATACTTAATATAGTTTCCAAATCTTTTGAAAAACCGATTGTGATTGTTGCACAAGATGTCTCAAAATCAATTTCTGAAGATGTTTTTGATGATTTAAAAGCCTTAGAAAATTATGATAAAGATTTTGATGTGAGTTTTATTTCTTTTTCAGATAAGGTCGATTTAGGACTTTCAAGAGAAAGAAATGGTTTAAAGACTAGCTTTAGTAATTTGTTTTCAGAAATAGAAAATCGTTATTCAAACAAAAACCTTTCTAGTATTGTGTTAGCTTCAGATGGAATTTATAATAGTGGTTCTAATCCTTTATATTTTAAAAATCTAAATGTTCCTATTTACTCTATTGCTTTGGGTGATACTACAATAAAAAAAGATATTGGAATTTTAGATGTTGATTATAATAAAATAGTATTTTTAGGTAACAAATTTTCAATTGATGTTTCGATTTTTGGTATAAAGACAAATCAAAAAAAAACTAGTTTTTCTATTTATAATAATGGAGTTAAAGTTATAAGTGAATTAATTAATATTTCTAATAGTAATTATACTAAAAATAGATATAATTTAGAAGCGAAAAAAGTTGGTTTACAAGAATATACTATTGTTTTAGATGGTTTAAGAGATGAAGAAAATTTAAATAATAATATTTTTAAATTTTATGTTGATATTATTGATACTAGAAATAAAATATTAATTTTAAATTCATTTGTTCATCCTGACTTAGCAACCTATAAAAATATAATAGAAAGCAATGAAAATTATGAAATAGATTCTTATAAAACTATTGATTTTAACGGAGATATTAATGACTATCAATTAATAGTATTATTTGGTTTAGATTTATCTGCAAATACTTTAAATGTTTTATATAATAGTTCAGTTCCCTTAATAGTTTTTGAAACTAATGATTTTGATTTTAGGGATCAGAATAATCAAATTATCAGCTTTATTTCGGAAGGTGTTTTGGAGATTGTAGATGTTGCCAAACACAAAACCTTTAATAAGTTTAAATTTTCTGATAAATTTTTACAATTTATTAAGTCTGCACCTCCTTTACTAACAAATTATGGTAAATTTTCATATTTTGATAATGTTGAATTTGTAATTGAACAAAAAGTTAATGGTATTTTATCAAACAAACCTATTATTTCTTTATATGAAGGAAATAATAGAAGAATAGCTTTTGTAAATGCACAAGGTTTTTGGAAATGGAAATTATATGATTTTTTTATTAATGATAATCATAATAATATAAACGAGTTATTTTTAAAATTAACACAATATCAAGTTCTAGAAAAAGATAAAAGTCGCTTAAGAATTAATTACAAAACTAAATTTCTAGAAAATGAGAATATTTCTTTCGAAGCCAATTTATTTAATGAAAGTTATGAATTAGTTGTTGACAAAGAAATTGATATGTATATTACAGATAATAATGAAAATGAATATAGATATCAATTTTTGAATGATGGTAAAAATTATTATTTAGATATTGGTAAAATGAGCGTAGGTAAATATAGTTACTTGGCAAAGGTAAAATCAAGTGATTTGCAAAAAAGAGGTTCTTTTCATGTTGTTCCAATTCAACTTGAAGAAACTTCACTTGTTGCTAATCATAAATTGTTAAGAGAAATGTCCAAAAGAAGTAATGGTAATATTTATTTTATCCATCAATTAGATAATTTAATGAAAACAGTTTTTAATACAAGAAACAATATAAAGATTATTTATTTAACAGAAAAAATGAAAGGAATAATTAATATACCTTGGATTTTATTAACTTTGCTAAGTGTAATTTTTATAGAGTGGTTTGTAAGAAGATATAATGGTTTAGTATAATTTTAGTAAACATTTTGTAAATTTGCCTTTTTAAAAAAAAAGTATAACTTAAAAAAAAAAATATGGAAAATCAAGGGTTACCAAGAGCTATGGTCGTAGGGATTTTAGGTCTAATTTTTATTGTTTTATTTGGTTCTAGTATGTTCTATACAATTGAACCTGGAGAAAAAGGAATTATATTTAGAAAGTTTGGAGATGGTTTAGATAAAGAAACTATTTATGGTCAAGGATTTCATATAATAGCTCCTTGGAACACATTACACATCTATGATGTAAAAATTCAAGAAACATTTGAAAAAATGGAGGTTTTATCTAAAAATGGTTTATCAATAAAAATAGATTTATCATATAGATATAAGCCAGTTGATGATAAAATAGGATATCTGCATGATGAGATAGGAAGAAATTATTTAGAAAGAATTATAAAGCCTGAGATAAGATCAGTTACTCGTGAAGTAATTGGAAATTACTTACCTGAAGAATTATACTCTACTAAACGTGAGGCAATTGAGGATGAGATAGAAGCGACAACTAGATCTAAAGTTGCTGAGAAGTATTTATTATTAGATGCAATTTTAGTTAGGGATGTTACATTACCTCAAACTTTAAGAGCAGCAATTGAACAAAAATTGAAACAAGAGCAAGAATCTTTAGAGTATGAGTTTAAAATTGCCAAAGCTAAGAAAGAAGCTGAAAGAAAGGAAATTGAGGCAAGAGGTATCGCAAAGTTCCAAAAAATTGTAACTCAAACAATTACACCACAACTTTTAAGATGGAAAGGAGTTGAAGCTACTCAAGAAATAGCTAAATCAGACAACTCTAAAGTTATTGTAATTGGAAACGGAGATGGAGATTTACCTATTATTTTAGGAGGACAACAATAATATAATTTAAAAAAAATGAACAAAAAAATAATTTTTACTCTAATAATGTTAATTCCCTTTTTTGTTTTTTCTCAAAAAAGAAGTAAAAAATCATCAAAAAATTCTGAGACTGTAATATATGATATGATGACAATTAAGGGAGTCGAGGTTCCTTTTATAGAGTTTATTCCTGAAGAAGAGAAAACGGATTTGTCAAATGATCAACTTATAGAATTTCAAATGAAATCGATGCTCCAACCAGGAAAATTTAAAATTTCATTAGACTTTGGTAATATGCAAACTAAAGAATCAACAGATTTAATGAGAGCAGCAAGTCGTTATAATTCAATGATGGTAGCAGTTAATGCATTAAATGCTAAGGGTTGGGAGTTTGTTTCATCAGATGTTATCGCAAATCAAGAAGTTATTATTCATTATTATTACATGAGAAAAAAGAAATAACATTTTATGTTATTTTATTTCCATTAATGATGATATCTTTAATTAGATTTTGACCAAAAGAATAATGAAAGAAACTGTATGATGGTATTTTTTTAGTTATAAAAAGATTAGCTTTTTTTCCTATACTAATACTGCCAAGATTTTTTTCTTCTCCCATTGCATAAGCTGTATTTATTGTAGTAGCATTAATCACCTCTTCTGGTTTTAGTTTTAGTTTTATACAGCCTAGCGAAGAAACAAAATTCATGTTTCCACTTGGTGATGAGCCTGGGTTGTAATCACTTGCTAGTGCTATAGGTAAGCCTAAGTTTATCATTTTTCTAGCTGGACTATATGGAATTGAAAGGAAAAAAGAGCATGAAGGTAAAATAGTAGGCATACATTTGGAATTTATGAGTGCTTCAAAATCTTTTTCTTTCATTTCTTCTAAATGATCAACCGATAATGCTCCCATATTTACGCATGCTTTTACACCTCCAATACTATTAAATTGATTTACATGTGTTTTTGCTTTAAGATTATAATTTTTAGCTGCAGAAAGCAATTTTATTGTATCATTAACATCGAAATATCCAACTTCGCAAAAAATATCAATATAATCAGCTAAATTTTCTTTTGCAACTAAAGGAAGCATTTTGTTAATTATTAAGTTTAAGTATTCATCTTTATTATTTTTATATTCAGGAGGAACTGCATGAGCAGCTAAAAATGTTGATTTAATTGTAATAGGAGAAGTTTCTTTTAACTTTTTTATTACTTTAAGCATTTTTATTTCTGATTCTAAATTTAAACCATATCCACTTTTTATTTCTATAGCTCCAGTTCCCAGTAGAGTTACTTCTTTTAATCTATTTAAAGCACTTTCATATAAATTTTCTTCAGTAGTATTTCTCAATTTTATAGCAGAGTTAATGATGCCACCTCCTTTTTCTGCAATTTGTTGATAAGAAAGACCATTAATTTTATCAATAAATTCTTGTTCTCTACTGTGTGAGAAGACTATATGTGAATGCGAATCACAGTAAGAAGGGAAAACAGTTCCTTCTTCAGCATCAATAATTTCAATATTATTCCAATCATCAATTCCTTTCCATTCTTTCATACATCCAAAATCTGTTATTCTTTCATTTTCAATTTCTAGAAATGCGTCTTTAATTGTCTGAATTTTTGACATTTCTGAACCAGCTACCCATTTTTTTGCCTTTTTTTCTACTTGAACAAGCTCTCCTATATTCTTTATTATCTTTTTCATATTTAGCTAAAATACAAAATTCAACCAAACCAAATATGTTATATTTGCCTTATGGCTAACACCTTTGGAAAGATATTTAAACTTACTACTTTTGGGGAATCTCATGGGAAGGCAATAGGAGGTATTATAGATGGATGTCCATCTGGTTTAGATTTAAATCTTTCAACTATTCAGAAACAACTTAATAGAAGAAGACCGGGTCAGTCTATGATTACTTCTCAACGAAATGAGACTGATAAATTAGAGGTTTTATCTGGAATTTTTAATAAAAAAACTACTGGTGCTCCTATTGGTTTTATAATAAGAAATAATAATCATAAATCACAAGATTATAATTATCTTAAAAACACATTTCGTCCATCGCATGCAGATTTTACTTATGAAAAGAAATATGGATTAAGAGATTACAGAGGTGGTGGTAGGTCTTCTGCTAGAGAAACTGCATGTAGAATTGTAGGTGGGTCAGTAGCACAACAAATTCTAAGTAAATTTGGTGTTAATGTATTTGCTTATGTTTCTCAAATTGGCGATGTTAAGCTAGATAAACTTTATTCTGAAATAGATTTTTCTCAAATTGATTCAAATATTGTTAGGTGTCCTGATAATAAGTGTGCAAAAAAGATGATTACCTTAGTTAACAATATTAAAAAAAATCAAAATACAATTGGTGGAGAAATTTTTGTTGTTGCAAAAGGAGTTCAAATAGGATTAGGAGAGCCTATTTTCAATAAACTTCAGGCTGACTTGGCAAAAGCTATGTTGAGTATTAATGCTGTTCATGCATTTAAGTATGGTTTTGAAGGAGTTAATATTTCATCTTCAAAAGGAAGTGAAGTAAATGATGTTTTTACAAATATTGATGGTGAAACATTAACAAATTTTTCAGGTGGAATACAGGGGGGGATTAGTAATGGTAATGATATTTATTGTAGTGTTGCCTTTAAACCTGTTTCTACTATTATGAAAAAGCAGAAAAGCATTGATAAGCAAGGAAAGAAAATTGAGATTAACAATATTGGTAGGCATGACCCGTGTGTTGTACCTAGAGCTGTTCCTATTGTTGAGAGTATGATGGCGTTAACTCTTGTTGATCATTTATTAATTAAAAGAACAAATAGATTATAAAATATGAAAGGTATGTCTTTGCATTGGAAAATAATTATAGGTATGATTTTTGGAATTATTTTTGGCTTATTGGCTAATAATTTTGGTTTAGTACTTTTTACTCAAAATTGGATAAAGCCCTTTGGTGTAATTTTTGTTAATCTATTAAAATTAATTGCAGTTCCATTAGTTTTTGCTTCTCTAGTTAAAGGGATTTCATCACTTTCTAATACTTCTAAAATTTCTGTTATTGGATTTAAAACTATAATTTTTTATATTTTCTCTACTGTTATTGCTGTTACGATTGGCTTGATTTTAGTTAATGTAATTCAGCCCGGTGATGCATTTTCTGAAATAGCAAAAAATGATTTGAAAAAATCTTACTCAACCGAAATTGTTGAAAAAATTAATTCTGCAGAAGATGTGCAAGGAGGCAGTCCATTACAATTTTTAGTTGATATAGTTCCTTCAAATATTATATATTCAGCTACCGAAAATAAAAATATGTTACAAATAATTTTTTTTGCAATTATTTTTTCAATTTCAATGATTATGTTACCAAAAGAAAATGTTAAATATGTAAAGGGATTTTTTGATGGAATTAATGATATTATTTTAATGATAGTTGATTTAATTATGAAGGTTTCTCCTTATGGTGTTTTTGCTTTACTTTCTGGTTTAGTAGTTGATTTTGGTGGTAGTTCAAATATTTTTATTGCTTTGGGTATGTATTCTTTAACAGTTGTAATTGGTCTGTTAATAATGGTTCTAGTTTTTTATCCATTAATTTTATATCTATTTACTGATATAAAATATCTTCAATTCTTCAAAGGAATATCACCAGCACAAATGCTTGCATTTTCTACAAGTTCTAGTGCTGCAACTTTACCAGTTACTATGGAGAGATGTGAGCAGGAATTGGGTGTTTCAAAGCAGGTTTCTTCTTTTGTACTTCCTTTAGGAGCGACTATAAACATGGATGGAACATCTCTTTATCAAGCAGTCGCTGCTGTATTTATAGCTCAGGCTTTTGGATATGATTTGAATTTTTCAGATCAACTAACTATTATTTTAACAGCAACACTTGCTTCAATTGGTTCCGCAGCAGTTCCTGGTGCAGGAATGGTAATGTTAGTTATTGTTCTTTCATCTGTTGGGATTAATCCTCAAGGAATTGCTTTGATTTTTGCAGTTGATAGAATATTAGATATGCTTCGAACTGTTGTTAATGTTTCTGGAGATGCTACGATTGCTAAATTAGTTGATTCTTATAATGATTAAAAATTTAATTGTTATAAGATTTCTTTTAATATTTTTTTTTATAATTAAATCTGTATCTTCTCAAGAATGTTTTCCAGATGATCGTAAATCTATTCGTTTGGTTAAGAAAGCAGAAAAATATATCAGTAAAGGTAAAATTTATGATGCTCAAGAGATATTAAAATTATATAACGATCCCTTTTATGTTTTTTTAAAAATTAAGATTGCTTGGATAAAAAAAAATTATGTTAAAGTTGAAAAGGACGGATTAGTTTTAATTAATAATTGTCCAAATAGTTTTCCTGAAGTATATTACTACTTAGCTAAGATATATTTTGATAGAAATGAATATATTAAGTCAAAGTTGTACATGCAAAAAGTAGTTGAATTAAAATCAGCTGATTTCCCTTTTAATGATGTTGATAAAATTTTAGAAAGATCATCAGTAATGGTTAACATAATAGAAAATCCAGTTAAGTTTTCCCCATCCTTAGTAAAGGGTTTATCTACTAAATATGATGAGTATCTACCAGTAATTTCTCCAGATCAAGAGATAGCATTTTTTACTAGAAGATCTATTAAGGATGGACTAGATTTTTTGGTTCCTAGTTATGTTGAGGAATTCATGATAAGTCATAAGCTAAATGGTGAGTTCGACTCAGGAAATGCTTTGCCTTTTCCCTTTAATATGAACAATAATGAAGGTGCAGCAAGTATTTCTATTGATAATAAAATATTATATTTTACAAGTTGTAGTAGAAATATTAATGGTTATAATAATTGTGATATTTTTTATGTTTACCGAAATAAAACTGGATGGTCAAATATTTTTAGTTTTCCAAATACAGTTTCTAGAGAAGAAAGTTGGGAGTCTCAGCCTACAGTTTCTTCTGATGGTAAAAAAATTATTTTTGCTAGCGATAGAAAAGGGGGGTATGGTGGGGTAGATCTGTATGAAACTAATTTAGTTGATGGAAAATGGAGTGATCCGGTAAATCTTGGGCCTGTAATTAATACTATTTCAGATGAGAAATCTCCTTTTTTACATACAGATAACCAAACTTTATTTTTTTCTTCCACATCTTTTCCAAGTTTAGGAGGTTTTGATATTTTTTATTCAAGATTAGACAAAAATAAGAAATGGGTACAGCCAAAAAATATAGGTTATCCTATTAATACAAAAGGTGATGAAATTGCTTTGTTTGTTACAACTGATGGAGTGAAAGCTTGCTTTGCATCAAATCAAATAAATGAAACGCAGAGATGGGATATTTTTTCATTTGATTTGCATGAATCTGCTAAACCAAAGAGAGTGCTCTTTTTGAAAGGGAATATATTTTCTAAAAATACTTTGTTAAATAAAGATATGAGTTTAGAAGTTAAGAATATTAAAACAAATGAAGTTACAACTATTAAAGTGGATTCTGGATCTTATGTGGCTTCTTTGGTTTTAGAAGAGGATGATGATGTGATTTTTTCATTAAAAGAAGAAGGTTATTCTTTTGAATCAATTTATATTGATTCCGAAGATTCTACATTTAACTCTCCAAGTCAAGTAAACTTTGATTTAGATGTTTTAGAAGTTGGTTCAACCTTTGATTTAGATAATATATATTTTGAAACAAATAGTTTTAATATTTCTAGTGTTTCCAAAAAAATCTTAAATGAATTTATTGATTATTTGAGAATTAATAATACTCTTGTATTAGAAATAAGTGGGTATACTGATAGCATTGGAAATTTTTTAGAAAATAAAGTTCTTTCAGAAAAACGAGCTAAATCTGTTTATGATTTTATTTTAAAAAACGGAATAGTAAAAAATAGGCTTTCCTACGTTGGTTATGGTGAGTTAAATCCTGCTGTATCAAATTCTACAAAAAAAGGAAGGGCAAAAAATCGGCGTACTGAATTTAAAGTAATTAGAAAATAAAACTACCTAACTTCTTTTATTCTTGCTTTTTTACCTTGTAAATCTCTTAAGTAGAAGATTCGAGCTCTTCTAACCTTACCTTTTTTGTTAACTTCTATTTTTTCAATAGAAGGTGAATTAATGGGGAATATTCTTTCAACATTTATAGAATGAGATATTTTTCTTATAGTAAAAGTTTCAGTAGTACCTGATCCTCTTCTTTGAATAACATCTCCTTTAAAAAATTGAGTTCTTTCTTTATTCCCTTCTTTTATTTTATAATAAACTGTAATATTATAACCTGCTTTGAATTCAGGAAAATTTCTTTTAGTTACTAAATTTTGTGATATTTTATTAATAATATTCATATTATAAAAATATTGATTTCTAAAAATAGTTTGCAATATTACAAAAAAAATATTTTATATTTTATTTAAATTAAGTTAAAAGATCAGGCCTTCTTTGCTTTGTTCTTTTTAAGGATTCTTCTTCTCTCCATTTGTCAATTTCTTTTTGATTTCCTGAAAGTAATATTTTAGGTACTTCCATATTTTTATATTTGGCAGGCCTTGTGTAAATAGGAGGTGATAGAAGGTTGTCTTGAAATGAATCTGTTAATGCGGATGTCTCATTAGAGATAACTCCAGGAATAATTCTAACAATAGAATCAATTAAAATTAGTGCTGGTATTTCGCCACCAGTTAAAACAAAATCTCCAATAGATATTTCTTTAGTTATGTGTAATTCTCTTATTCTTTCATCAATTCCTTTGTAATTTCCGCAAAGTAATATTATATTATTATTTGTTGATAGATGATTGCATTTTGATTGGGTAAGTCTGTCTCCATCAGGAGTTAGGTATATTATTTCATCATATTTCCTTTCAGCTTTTAATTTGCTAATTATATTGTCAATCGGTTCTACACATAATACCATTCCTGATCCGCCTCCAAACTGATAGTCATCAATACTTTTTTGTTTATTATTTGAATATTGTCTTAAATCATGGATTTTAATATTGACAATATTTTTTGATTGTGATCTTTTTAAAATAGAATGACTGAGTAATTCTTTAAAGTATTTAGGAAAAATAGTAATTATGTCTATTCTCATTTTTTAGTTTTATAAGGCATGACAAATTGGCATTTTTATAATCATAAGTTATTGTTTTTCAGTTATAATAAAAATATTATATCAATTAATTGTTTATGTACATTTTAATTGACTTTGATTTTATTAGATAATAAAATTTCCCCTTGTTTATCGATTAATTTTATTAAATAAATATTTTTTGAATAACTATCTAAAGAAATTACTTCGTTTAATTTAGGTTTATTTTTAATCAAAATTAACTTTCCACTTATATCATAAATATTGATTTGATGAATGTCTTTTTTATTAATAAATATTTTGTTTTGAGCTATAATTAAATATTTCTTTTTATTTACAAAATTAGTATTTGATGTTGACTCTTGAACAGTTAGAGACGCTGAATGTTTAGTGTCTCCGGTATTTTGTCCATCTCCATTTGCGGCAATTAGTGAACTATAGAATATTACTTCCCCGTCAGATACTGCAAAACCAGGAGCTACCCAGTCAAATGACCAATTTTTTTCATTATTTATTCCATTTACACCAGATGCAGTATGGGTTACAGCTGTATTATTATTTGTTGTCTTAGTTTCACTTGAGTTTGTAATTAGAAAAATTCCTTTTTTATCTCCTTGTTGATTTTCAGCAGTGATTTCAAATCCAAATTTGGATATGTTGTTTTGGTTTATTGATAAATTGATTGTATAAGTTTCTCCAGGAATATATCCAGATGCAGGTATGTTTGAAGAGATACTTGCATTTTGACCTTCTCCAGCGTAGTGGCAACTACTACAACTTTCTAACCCATCACCTAATGAACCTGTTTTACCACCTGGAGACCCATTTCCAAATGAAGTAGTTTTTTTTGGGTAAAATACTAGAGCGAAACAAATAACTAATATGGGAATTATAAAAATTCGGGGCATAATATAAAATTGTTGATTTACACAAACATAATATTTATTTTATATTTAATAAAAATTGATGTTATATTTTATATTTTTGGTTATCTATTTAAAAATAAAAATGAGAGTTTTTTTTGTTTATATTTTCTTATTCATTTTAAGTTTTTCTTATTCAAATTATATATATGCAAATAGTACTGTAATTGATTTTAATATTGATTCTTTAATGAATTATGACGATTCTTTGACATTAAACAAAGAAAAATTATTTAAAGATTCAATTGATTTGATAAATAAAAAAAATCAAATTTTAAAACAATCAAGAAGCATGTATAATTTGGGTTTAGAAAATATTAAGAATAGTAAATTTGATATTGCTATTGAAAATTTTACTAGTGCAATAGACTTAGATTCTTCTTTTTCAGATGCATTTTTTTATAGGGCTCTCTGTTATGAAAATTATGATATAAGTGATGCTATTCACAATTACACCATTTCATTTTCTTTAGATTCTTCAAATTTAGAACCATTATTTAAAATTGCTAATTTACAAATGAAAGATGATTTAGTGATGGCTAAGAAAACTTACTTAAACATAATAGAGTTAGATAATAAATCTAATAAAGGTTATTATAAATTAGGTGTTTTAGAATTTTTACTAGATAATTATGAGGAAGCAATAAATTTATTTACTTTATCTATTGATATTAAAAAAGAATCGAGAGCTTATAATGATAGGGCTAGTTGTTATAGAATGCTTTTAAGATATGACCATGCAATTAAAGATTATTTATCATCGATTAAGATTGATCCGACTAATGCTTATGTACATAATAATTTGGCGAGTTGTTACAAAAATAACAATAATAATAAAAAAGCATTAGAAAGCTATTCTAAAGCCATTTCAGTAGATGGTAATTATTTTTTAGCATATAATAATAGATCTGCTTTAAATATTGATTTAAATAATTTAGAAGATGCTCTTTCTGATATAGAAATAGCGATAAAATTAGATCCCAATAACGCTTCTATTTATAATAACAGAGGAGTGATATATCATAAGAGAAAAAAATACGAAGACGCAATTGTGGATTTTAATAAAGCAATAAAAATTGATGAGAACTTTACTAAAGCTTATCTAAATAGAGGTATAACAAAACAAATTTTAAGAGATGAGGATGGTGCTTGCAATGATTGGTTTTACGCTAAAGAAAAAGGATTAGATCTAGCAAATAAATATTTAATAAATGATTGTCAGTAGTATGAGAGAGAGAATATTATTAATATTTTGCTTTATTTTTTCTAATATTTTAGTTAGTCAAAATATAGATTTTAAAAGATCAAATTTTAAAAACAATAAATCTGGATTAAAGTTGGCTAAAGAAAATTTAGAAAAGGCTGATAAAATTAGAGATAAAGCAATTTCTATTATGGTTAGTATGAAGGATCCAACAACTTACTATAGAGACGCTTTGTTTTACTATATGAAAGCTCAAGAATTTAATCCCTATAATGCAGATTTAAATTTCAAGATCGGAAGTTGTTTGTTGTTTACAAATAGTAAAGCTAAATCATATAATTATTTAACAAAAGCTAAAGATTTTAATTCTAAACTACCAAATGAATTTAGTTTTTATTATGCTATGAGTTTACACTTAGATTCTCAATTTGATTTAGCTTTAGAGTATTTTCAGAAATTTAGGAAAAATGCAAAAAGTAAAGAACTTGATTTATATGCTTCATTGGTTAAAAGATATATTCAACAATGTAATAATGCCAAAAAAAGAGTTGACATTGATAAAGTATGGGTTGATAATTTAGAGCTAAATACTGAATTTGATGAGTGGGGACCTTGTTTAAGTACTGATGGAGACTTATTACTTTTTAGCTCTGATCGTCCAAACAATAATAAACCAAATGAAACAAATTATCATGACTATGATATATATAATTCAATCAGAAATAAAAGAAAATTTTCGATATCAAAACCAATTTCTGAAATCAATACAAAACAAAATAACATAGCAGGCGGTTTGTCTTATGATGGTCAAAGAATGTTGTTATATATGAATGAAAATAATAATAATGATGTTTATGAGTCTATACTTAAAGGAGAAAAATGGTCGAAACCTAAAAGAAAAATGGGATTAGCACTTCAAGGAGGTAATTCAGCTGGAGATGAGACATTTGCTTCATATGACCCTGCAGATGTTAAGATCTATTACATAACTGATGGTGGGTATAGTGGAAATAAAGATATATATTTTTCAGCAGTGATGGACAGAGATAAAGATATTTGGGCAGGAGGGCAAAGTGCAGGTGAAAAAATTAATACAAATTTTCAAGAAGGTTCTGTTTACATTCATCCTGATGGGCAAAGTATGTATTTTTCTTCTCAAGGTCATAATTCCATAGGAGGTTACGATATTTTTGTTTCATATGTAAATAAATTAGGTCAATGGGAAACGCCCATCAACTTGGGATATCCTATCAATACAGTCTATGACGACATGTTTTATAGTCCACATGCCAATGGTAAGTTAGCATACATTGCTTCCAACAGAGCAGGAGGTAAAGGAGGGATGGATATTTATAAAGTTACTTTTCAAGGAGCAGACAAGCCTATGAGTGTAAGTGTTAAAGACCAATTAATGTCAAGTATAGCACAACCAATTGAAGACAAATCTGTTATAGAACCGATACAAATAACTGAAAAATCTTTAACTGTTTTTAAAGGAAAGATCATAGATGCAATAACTAAGAATCCAATATATTCTGAAATAAAAATTACGTTAAATAAAAATGGAGAAGAGTTTATTACTTTAAATTCTAATAGTTCTACAGGAAAATTTCTTTTATCTCTTCCAGCTGGTGAAAATTATGGTATTTCCGTTTTAAGTGATGGCTATCTATTTCATTCTGAAAATTTCAATATTCCTATTAATAGTGGTTTTGATTTGATTGACAAAGTCATTGAATTAAAGAATATTAAAGTAGGAAGTAATATTACTTTAAGAAATGTTTTTTTTGATTTGGGAAAATCAAAAATCAAAAAGGATTCTTATCCTGAATTAGATAGGCTTGTTGATTTATTAAATGATATTTCTACATTAAAAATAGAAATTTCAGGTCATACAGATAATATTGGGAATAAGGATTTTAATGAATTGCTTTCAATGCAAAGAGCGAGTGCTGTTTTAAATTACATTGTTAATAAAGGAATTAATAAGAACAGATTGACTGCAATAGGTTTTGGTGATTCAAAACCTATTGATTCTAATGATACTAAAATAGGTAGAGCTAATAATAGAAGGACTGAGTTTAAGATTATCGAAAATTAAAATTTGTTATATAATTTTTATTTCTGAATTTATCCTTTTTTGTAAGTTTGGTAAAAAATAAATATGTACAAGAAATTATTTTTATTTTTTTTATTTGTGAATTTTTATTTAATTGGAAAAGCTCAGCTTGTAGAAATTTCACCTAGTTCTGGTCCTTTAGTTTGTAATGTCAATAATACTATAGTTCAAGTAACTATAAATACTGATAATTACCCCAATGAATCAAAATGGTTTTTGATTGATCAGACTGGTAATGGGTTTATTAGTTCTTCATTAAATATGAATTCCTCTAATTCTCAAGTTACATGGTTATTTTGCGTTCCAAGCACTAATTGTTATTCCTTTGTAATTACAGATTCATATGGTGATGGAATATGTTGTAATTCAGGAAATGGTTCCTATTTTGTTAGTTTTGATGGGATTCAAGTTGTCAATGGAGGAAGTTTTAATTTTATTGAAGAAACATGTAATTTAGGAAGTTGTGTACAAAATTGTCAAATTACTATTCCATCTAATGCAATTTCTGAAGGAGAGTCTTGTGGAATTGATTCAAATCATGGATGTGATGAGAATTGGAGTATTTCTAATTTTACAATACAAAGTGCTAATAATTGTGCTTGGGGATATGCTAACTCATGGACAGGTAGCTGGATTCCAATTCCTTGTGGTCCTGAATTTTATCCTGATTTATTTATTACAATGACTAAAAATTCAAATTTTTATTATTATTCTGGTTATTATGCTGACACCTGGTATCCAAATAGTTTTTCAATGTATGCAGGGGTTTCTACTGCACCTCTTGAAATTGCCTTAAAGGGTTTATATTCTGAACCATATGCTATAGGTCAAACTAATACATATGAATTTAGTGTCGGAGATGATGATGGTGGTTTTATACAAGATTTAGGATGGAATAGTAATGATTTTTTAGGTTCTTATACTTTACCAAATACATTAAATTCAGGTGTTAATACAATCACTACATCTACTGGCGATGCTGTTGTTGATTTTACAGTTCAATCTCCACAAGCTATTTTTACACCGTTAACTAATTCTAGTTTAATTCATGGTACATTCTGGGCGGAAAATAATAAAAGAGATACAGATTGGTATGAATTTTCATTTAGTGATAGTGTAATTGTTAGTGTTAATTCAATTTCTGAAACTCCATTTCATATAGTTTTAAAAGATGCTAATAGTGGTTGTATGAATTCTATCACTTTAGATTCTTCTTTTGCAAATGGTTGTGATTCAATATCTATTCAGCAAATATTACCTCCTGGCAGTTATTGGATTGTTGCTTTTTCTGCAAAATACTCATGTTTATCATGCTTAGATTCAATAGATTATTTATTAAATGTTTCATGGAACCCAATAAATCCCATTATTTTAGGATGTACAGATTCAACTATGTTTAATTATAATCCTAATGCTAATCTTGATGATAGTAGTTGCGTTCCTGTTATTTATGGATGTACAAATATAAATTCCTTAAACTTCAATTCTTTAGCAAATACTGATGATGGTTCATGTATTCCTATTTTGTATGGTTGTACAGATCCATTAGCAGTAAATTATAATCCAAGTGCAAATGTTAATAATGGAAGTTGTATGTTTTTAGGATGTACAGATTCATTAGCCTCAAATTATAATATTTATGCTAGTATAGATGATAGTAGTTGCATATATAATATTTATGGATGCACAGATTCATTAGCATCTAATTTTAATTTTTTGGCAAATATTGATGATAATTCTTGTATTTTTTTAGGATGTACAGATTCAACTATGTTTAATTATAATCCTAATGCTAATCTTGATGATAGTAGTTGTATTACTTTTGTTTATGGATGTACGAATATGAATTCTTTAAACTTTAATTCTTTAGCAAATACTGATGATGGTTCATGTATTCCTGTCTTGTACGGATGTACTGATTTATTAGCAGTTAACTTTAATCCAGGTGCAAATACTGATGATGGTTCTTGTTTATATTTAGGTTGTACTGATATACTTGCAATTAATTATGATCCTCAAGCATCAGTTGACGATTCATCTTGTATTTATTGTGTGTATGGATGTATGGATTCTAATTCTATAAATTTCAATCCTTTAGCAACATGTGATGATAATAGTTGTACTGTTGATTTTTTCGGATGTACAGATTCTTTAGCGATAAATTATAATTCTTTAGCGAATATTGATGATGGATCATGCTTTTACAATAATTCAGGTTGTATGGACTCTTTAGCAATAAACTATGATCCATTTGCTACATTTAACGATGGTTCTTGTCAATACTTATCTTCTACTATATGTACAGAGCCAGTACCGAGTGGTTTGTTTGTTAATGAAATAGTTCATGACAGAGCTAAAATTAATTGGAATAATATGAATTCCTCAGTTTGTTTTGTTGATCAATACAGAATTAAATATAGAGAGGTAGGTACAAACACATGGAATCAAAAAAATATGGGTTCTCCATTAGGTAGTTGTATATGGCCTTGTAATAAAGTTAATAAATTAATTTTGAATTTATTACCTTCAACTTCTTATGAATATCAAATTAGGGCGTGGTATTGTGGTGGTGGAAATAGTTCATGGAGTGTGTTAGATACATTTTCAACTTTAATCTATTGTCCAAATATTGGAAATTTAGCAGTAACAACACCTACACCAACAAAGGCAACTTTTACATGGGACGATTCAAATGGACAATATAATTTTGTTAGGCTTAAGGCAAGGGTAGATACTTTAGGAGCAATTTGGTTCAATGTAGGAGGAACAGGAGTTGCTTATGGTACCTTTACTAAGAACAAGAATGGTTTAACACCAGGAGAGTCTTATAGAGGACAGGCTAGGACATGGTGTGATCCAAATGGAGGTGCATATAAGTCACCATCATGGACATCCCTAATCTACTGGACAATGCCTACGGTAAGAATGGAGGTAGGAACGACGATATCTAACTTAGATGTTTATCCTAACCCATCGAGAGATATGTTCAATGTGACGTTTACGTCTGAGGATGTACAAGATCTTGAGGTTAGAGTGATAAATATAATAGGAGAGGAGGTAATAAAAGAAGATCTTCAACAGTTTGTAGGAGAGTATGTTAAGGTAATAG
>MDSV01027722.1_pt1 | contig 75269 bp, 56 predicted proteins | sample 810851 | NCBI WGS metagenome assembly MDSV01 (sample SAMN05326640, study PRJNA326480) | marine metagenome | isolation source: seawater | place: Atlantic Ocean: North East | collected 2012
AATGGGGCCGGAGGTGTGGAAACTGGCGTTGGGGCTGGGGTTGGTGCCGGTGCTTGCACGACGGATGGTTTGCCTTCAAATGGAGCCGTAATAGCCCATGGCTCGCCTTGAACCCCACCGTGGAGGTTGTTCTCTCCATCGACATAAGCGACCAATTTCTGATCAAGTAAACGCATGACCACATCTTCAGTACCGGCTAGTTTTCGGTTCCAAGCCAAGAATTTACCACCATCGATTCGCTCACCGACAACGGGCCAGCGGCGAACTAACGACAGCGCCATTTGTGATCCAAATCCTGCGGCAAAACGCAGACCATACTTGAGGTTGGGATATTCACCACCAGTTGAAAGATTGAGGTCGCCCAATTCAGGATCCGTTTCTTTGTGGTTGGCAATCGGAGGAATGCGACCTGTTTTCATGCCATGGAACATGCTAGCATCTTCGATTCCGACCGCCATTGGGTGGCCAGTGAAGCCTTTTGTGTTGGCAATCACGAGTTGATCGGTGCTGTGAGTGAACGTGTCTCGCAACGCTCGAACCTCCGATTGAGCTGAACCTCCACGAGCGGGGGTGTAAGTTTCATGAGAGAAGAAGACGGTGTCTGCAGCAATTTCATGCCGGTCAATGCCCCATTGTGCTTCCATAGAGGAAACGAAATGATCGACTGTTTCTGCAACATGGTCAACGTCAAGTCGAGTACCGTGGAAGGCGGAATTCGCTGTTGTAGCACCCAAGAGTTCAGCAATTGGCTGTACGCCTCGTTCTGCGGCTTCTGAATTCCGTTCGACAACAAAGGCTGCAGCACCCATGCCCAGAATCAATCCGTTTCGACGACGGTCGAATGGTAGAGCTGTTTCTTCAACCACATTGTGGGTCGCAGCGGCACCTGAAGCAGCAAAGCCGCCACCGATCCACTCCCACATGTCATCGCCCGTTACATCGTCAGCAGAGATGATCACCACGCGGTCAACACGATCTGCATTGAGCCAGTCTTCCGCCACACCAAATGCTGCGGTAGCGGAGGCACAAGCCAAGTTGATGATGGTGTTAGGGCCACGAATTCCAGAATATTGGGCGAATTGGGAATGCCCCATGGCCAATGTTTGGAAGAGGTAGCGTCGATCGAAGCGCCCTTCACCGTCATCTCCGTTGTTCTTGGCATGTTTGAGGGCCATTTGGAAACCTGGGAAACAAGAAGCGAAGACAATTCCTGTTCGGTCTCGGGTGTGTTGTGGCACTTGCCAGTTTCGAATAAGGCGCAAACCGCCTTTCCCGATTTGTTCAACCGGAGTCAAAGGAATCGCTGCATCCCTGAGAGCAAGCAGACCCGCTGCCATCCCCAATTGAGTGGTGATGTCCCATGCGAGGATGACTTTCGGATCGATGCCAAATTCTTCTGCAAGGTCGAACGCACCTTTGACCCCAGCGAGTTGTGGCACATCACCGAATTCTGTCGCCTGGTCCATGTTGACCGAGCCATCGCGCCCTTTGATGAGGCGGACTAAGTTCTTGTCAAGCAGGCGTTGTTTGTATTCATCCGTCACTTCTGAGATGCATGTTTCACCTCTCACCAAACGCTCAAAGGTGTCTTCGGTGAACACTTTTTCACCACCGGGAAGCCCCAATGAAACACCCGTGACCACAAATGGATCCGCTCTACGTCGAGCCATTGGATCGTGGACTGAAGCGGGAGGCGTGGTCCCTGATGGCCTGCCTGGCGATTGAGTCAATGAAGTGCGTGGCGACCATGTGCTTGGCGGTGAAGCAATCCAACGAGCGACATCAGCAACCGTTTCTGCAGTGCTCACGTCGACCTCAGTGTTGGTCGTAGCTTCAGCAGCCAAGGTCTGGAAAAGAGCGGTGATGTCCGCATCACTCATTCCCAATCCCAAGCGAAGGTTGACCATCCCGTGACAGAATCGAGCCGGGTAGCCGCATAGCGCAGCAATGCGGTCGCCCAAGTAGGCTTGTTTGGCTTTTTGAGCGGCAACTTCGGGATCGAGTGGTGGTGTCGGCGTTTGAATGACCTGGGCGGGTGCTGTCGTGGCGGTGGCGGATGGTAAAGGTCGAGCGCTTTGACGCAAATCTTGCCCCGTTGAATCAGTCCGGTGTGCCTCGATTGGCCCCGCCCTGAACGCTTCGGTCAAAACCGTTGAAGTGGGCAGTGGCCAATGCACGGGGCGGCCAGCGAGGGCCATGGTGGCAAGGGCTGCAAGGAAGGATGCGATGCCACCTTGTTTTGGATGATTGGTCATCACCGGCAAGTGAGGTTGATGTTCGAGAATTTGAGAGGCAAACATGCTGAGCGCCCGCTTCGGTCCCACTTCGATGAAAGCCCTTGCACCTGCTTCGTACATGGTTTGAATTTGTGTGGTCCATTCCACAGAAGATGCCATCTGGAGCGCCAATTTGCTTAGTACTGCAACTTTTGAAGCCTCCAAATCTTCGCCGTCATCGGGGTTCATTGGATAGAAACCACCGTCGACATTGGCGGTGATTGGAATTGTTGGCCAACGAATTTCCAAACTTTCCAAAAAGCGGCGGAGCGGTTCGTTAGCTGGTGCAACAATTCGTGAATGGAAAGCGTGGGATGTGGCGAGCGGCATCGATTGGAAGCCCTTCGCATCGAAGGCGGCCATAGCAGCCTTCACCGGTGCGGTCTCCCCTGCAATGACCGTCATTTTGGGTGAATTCTTGTTGGCTGCAATCACGTAGCCATCGACAGAATTGATGATGGTTTCAACCTCGCCATAGGGCGCACTGACGCTCGCCATAAGCCCCTTATCTTCGATTTCAACAGCACCCATTTCTGTGCCTCGAGCCGCTGCTGCTCGAAGAGCGCCATCCATATCGAGGATGCCGGCCGCCATCAGTGCTGCGTATTCTCCAAGAGAATGCCCGGCGACCATGTCTGGATGAAGGCCGTGATCGTTCAGCGCTCGTTCAAGAGCCAAATCTGCTGTAAGCATTGCAGGTTGAGTGTATTCTGTTTGCTTGAGTTTATGCTCAGCCTCTTTTTGTTCATCCTTTGACAGGTTTGAACGAAGTACGAAACTGGAGAGCGTTTCGCCATCAAGCACCTCGGTCATTGTTTCATCTGCCTGCTTCCAAACTTGCTGAACTGCGGCGTATCTTTGGTGAAGGTCGTGCGTCATACCAACATATTGGCTCCCTTGGCCGGGGTACATGTGAGCGACTTTGGCCTTGTCATGCAAAGGTGCATCCTTGGTGATGAGGACGCCTTGGGCTTGCAAGAAGCCCCACTTTTCTTCATCTTCCATTGCTTTGAGGGCGAGTGCCTTGCGTTTTTCATACTCCTGCCAAGAAGTAGCAATGATTGCCATTCGCATGGTTGCCTTCGGATTGAAATTTGACGATGCCTCATACAGTACCCGTGAAAGACGGTGCCCCTTCGGATCTTGATCGAAATTTGGGCCTGCAAAAGAGAGCGTTTCCAAACTTCCCATCAAACCGCCGACTGAATCAGCAGACAGAAGCAAGAGACCACCTTCTACGGCTTTGAGTTCTTCATGCGTCATGGTAGGTTTCGCACTCGAATCGAACACTGAGGCAACCGATGAAGCAACTGGCGTTGGGGACTCGATTGCAGCGTATGCAGCCCATCGTTGATCCCACATCTCTGCGAGCGAACTGTGGTAGGCCGGTTCATACCCTTCAAGCGCGACGTGGAAATTTGTCCCTCCGAATCCAAAAGCAGAGATCCCGGCGCGACGAGGGTGGCCGTCTGGTTTTGGCCAGTCACGGGCTTGGGTCGGGACAAAGAAAGGGATTTCACTCCATTCAACAGTCGGATTTGGCGTTTCGAAACCGGCCGATGGAGGGATTGTACGGTGGTGAAGCGCCATCACGCTCTTCATGATGCCGGCTATTCCTGCTGCTGCCTTTAGATGACCAATTTGTGATTTGATTGAGCCGACTGCAATGTGATCTCCTTTTGGAAAACCGTCCCACAACAGGGACAATGTGGACAGTTCGGTTGCGTCGCCAACTTTGGTCGAAGTGCCGTGCGCCTCTACCAGTTGAACGGTGCTTGCAGGGTAACCTGCCTGGTTGTAAGCGCGTGCAATAGCCTGAACTTGACCGCGCTGACTTGGTGCAGTGATGCCCTTGCCACGCCCATCTGAAGAGCCACCAATGCCGCGAATCACAGCATGAACTTCATCGCCATCCCTGATCGCATCGCTAAGGCGCTTGAGCAAAAGAACACCAGCACCTTCACCCATCACAAAGCCGTTAGCTCGAGCATCGAAAGGTGTTGAATGGGTGGGTGACAGGGCCCCAATGGCACTGAATTTGGAGAATGTTGCCGGATCCATCGTGCGATCTGTTGCTCCAGCAAGCATGAGGTCAACCTGGCGTGTTTGAAGCAAACGGCAGGCGTCAAGGACCGCAGCCATTGAGGAAGCACACGCTGCATCCATCGCGTGGTTCGGGCCTTGCAGATCAAGTAAATTTGCCACCCGTCCCGATACGACGTTGGCAAGTTCACCCGGCATGGTGTCTTCGTCAATACGAGGGGTCCCTTCAAGCAAATCCTCGGTGAACGCCTCAACATTCGATGCTGCTAACCCATGCTTCACAGCGAGTCGAGAGGTATGATTTGACCATACTCGGATGTTCGACATGTTGCGGTTTTCCCCTCCAAGGGCGTTCGCAAAAACTACGCCGCAGCGGGTACGATCGATGTCTTTTGAATCCCCGTCATAGCCTGCTTGTTCGATGGCATCAGCAGCCACTGAAACAGCCCAGAGTTGGCAAGGATCAATCTGCGGAAGGGTGCCAGGAGGTTGTCTCCATCGCCGCCAATCAAATTCAAAACCGTTGACAAGCGCTCCGATTTTTGAGTAGGTGAAGCCCTCTTTGCTGTTGCCTGGGCCACCTTCTCGGTAGAAATGATCCACTGGTCCCGGCCAGCGGCCTTCATGGAGTTCACGAATGCTGACCTTTGAATCAATGATGTTCTGCCAAAAGGCTTCGATGCTCGGCGCATCAGGCATAAGAGCCGCTAAACCGATCACAGCAATGGGCTCGAACGGCCCCTGATCCAAACCCTCGCAGGGTTTTCCATCGGCTGTTGTCACGGTCATCGTCCCACCTCATTCGTTCATAATGCTCTGCGGTACCATGGTTATGGAATATCCACCGTCCACGTAGATGCATTGGCCCGTGACCCCACTCGCAAGGGGGCTAGCAAGCCATAGCGTCGCACCTGCAACGTCGTTTTGACTCACATTCCTACGCAAGGGTGCATTCGCCTCCACATGATCTAAAATTTTGTCGAATCCTGGAATGCCACCTGCGGCTATGGTCCGAATCGGACCCGATGAAATAGCGTTGACTCTGTGGCCTTCTGGACCAAGATGGCAAGCAAGTTCCCGTGTCCAGCATTCTAAGGCAGCTTTAGCCATCGACATAATGCCATAATTTGGCACATAGCGAGTCGACGCAGCATAGGTGAGCGTCACCGTAGAAGACCCCGGGTTGAGGTAGGGTAGAGCAAACTTCAGGCACCGTTGAAGCGAATTGGCGGAGATTGTCATTGCAGTGTTGATGTCTTGATCCTCGACAAACAAAATTGGGCGGTCAAAGCAACTTCGTGGTGCAAAACCAATGGCATGAATCAAAATATCCGCCTTTTGACCGGGGTGCTCAGCAGCAAAGGCATCAAAGAATTCCTTTGTCGTGGCGTCAGCTGCAACATCGAGTGGGTAAAAACCGCCAATTTGTGGTAATTTGTCCTTAAGTTGGAAAATTCTGCTTCCAAATCGCTTTTGGTAGCCCAAATAAAGTGTCACTCCCGCAGCAGCGAGTTGTTCGCAAATTGCCCAAGCGATTGAATCCTCACTGGCAACCCCAAAGACGAATGCGGTCTTACCTTGCAATTGTAGCATAACAGCACCTACCCAATGGGTAGGTGTTGGCCATCACACCTAACCTATGACTGTTGCCTATGGCTTAACCGTTGAAACCGCTAATCTGCGACCCATTTTGAATCGCCGTTGCGTCTTACAAATCATCGAACAAATCGTCGAATTCATCCGCTTGTACTGGTTCGTCCAGATCCGAAAAGAAGTCGTCAAGGTCATTGTTCAAACTAGCGGCTGGTGACATTTCCTCTTCAGGCACATCAAGAGGGGTTGGTATGTGCACCGCATTCGAGCCTATTGCTGGCTTGGAAGAACGCTTGGTTGCTTTTGCCAACACGACGAGCAACAGTAAGACAAGGATGACCCCGCCGCCAATCGCTCCGTATTGAAGCAACTGATCTTTGTCGACCTCCTCCAGATTGCCACCCAGTGAATTGGACTGGCCCGGTGCTGCTACGGCGAGTTGGACGGTGATTTCACTGGATGGAGCACTGGTATCAACACTGCTTTCTGCCTTGAAAAGAACTGGCAAGCGGATGTCGTCGGTCAGTTCAGAAGGCGAACGAACCGTCAAGGTGCGCAGGCTTGATGTTCCTTGATATGGGACGTCTTCGGAAATAAAGGTCCCACCTGGGAATGAGAACCCTGCAGCAACAAGGTCTGCTTCATTGGCAATGCTGACTCGAATGTTGTCGGCATCGTTGCCTTTGTTGGTGAATTGGAAGGTGAACTCCACTTCTTCGGAAGTTGAAAGTTCTCGTGTCGTTTTATCGGACATGAGCAGTTCCACCATGCCGTATGATTCGATGGAAAAGTCACCGAGGTACGACTGATTGACAACCCAGGGCCCTTCTGGTAGTTGGCCGTATGGAAGATTATTCCATGAGGTCACCTTTGCTTCGATTTCAAACTCATGGGTGAGCGAAGCAGGCAATCGAGTTTGCCCGGCAAAAATGATGTTGAATGTTTCTTCATCACCCGCAGCAAGCGTGAATTCGTCTTCGCTGAGCGTCATTTCGACGTTGACCCCGTCCCACTCAATTTTGGTGACTTCGACCACTTCACTCGCCGAGGTCGGGTTGGTCACAGTGCATTGTAAAATTGCATCTTCGTAGAAATTCGGGTGCACATTCATCACGGGATCTGCGCCACAATCCAACTCGACTGCGGGCAATGGAGAGCCTTGAGCAGAGACGGAAGCTGCGAGCGCAGGAAGGACAAACAAGGCGACGACAATCATCGCAGTGATGCCCCTACCGAACCGTGCCATGAAGCATCGGTGACGGCGCTATCTCATCAATGTGATGGCGAAAAGTTCCTCAAAAGATTGGCTCTTTGCATTGGAATTTCACTCGGAAGCACCGTACAACAAGTCAGGCAGGTCTTGGTGAGCCTTCCATAAGAAGGATTCATCAATCCCAGCCTCGAACAACTGCTGTGTTCTTTTTGGCACTGTCTTTGGACCAAGCACAGCACCTGGCCTGCGAACGTCATCCATGTAATCAGTTTCGAGTAAAAACCCGTGCGTTGAAGATTCAGCAGTCGCCAACACTTCCTCAATGGCACCCTTTCCAATCAATACACTTGGGGTCAGCCCTTTGGTGATCGCCCCTGTAAGGGTGGGCGGAGCGTAATGGCGGACAAGGCGTTGCTTGTCCAGCCCGACTTTTTCAGCCATCGTGGCGAGATCGGAATACGTTGATTCCAATTCGCCTTCAACATGCAATTGGAGGCTTACTCCTTCGCGACGGGCCAAGGTCATGGTCTCTTCAAGCAGCACATTGGAAAGGTCCCACACACGTTCACTCACCGGCCAGTGAGGACGGCCGACTTCACCTACTGCATGCGCTTTACCTTCGTGGATAAGTTCCATTGCCGCATCGATGCTGTTGCGATAATTTTCCATCGCACGCTCTGCTCCTCGTTCACCATCTTCTTCCAACCAGGCTTCAAATTGGTGGGCAAAAGCCGCAGGATGGGGGCCTAAAACCACGCGAACACCAAGGCCGTGCTCGGCTCTTACTTCTTCAGCCATCGCTACTGTGTCCCTGTAGGTCTCTGAGTGACCTTTTCGCGTTGTTGGAGGTGATGAAAAATCCGGACAGTGGACCAAGATCAAATCGGTGCCGCCAACCCTTTTGAATTCACCAGCCGCTTGAAGAAACAGCCCATTGCGGTTGAGGTGGAAGTGATTGTCCACAATTGGGCCTGTCCATTTTGACGCTTCAGCCATGCACAAACCTCAGACCTGTGAGGGAGGCCTCGCCTTTCAACGCATGGGAGGAAAGGAAGTCAAATGCGCTCAACAAGGAGTTTACGTTCTGTAAAACGACCTTTCCAAAATACAGCGGCCATAGCGACCATGTTGCGGTGTCGAGCGTCAGTGGCAACACAGCGACCGTTTGGCCACATGTGCAGCGTAAGGTTGTGGCGCGTGTCATTCACGATTGTACAGCCTAGCCGCTCATCGAAATGAGCGTCGCCTGCTCCAAAATCGCCGACCACGTTTTCGACGAGCAGAGACTGACCGAATTCAAAGGAAGCAACAACTGGACCAAGTTCCGTTTCCAAGCCGGCATCGTCCAAACCAAGACGCAGCATCAATTCCTTTGCGGCTGCGCGGGCGGCTTCCACCCTGTGAGTTCCATGGACAACAATTCGCCCCGCTTGATCAATCACGAGGGTCGCACGAGGCCGATCGAGGACCTTGATGACAACACCGCCGGTCTGTTGGCCACCTAACTGGGCAACCACTGAAGCTTGGTCGACGGGCGTGGGAGGGACAAAACGTACGAGTTGATTTTCAATTCGAACTTCAATTGCGCCTGACATGTTTACTCCTCCTCTGTGTTGGCCGTACCAGTGGGGTTTGAAGTAATCTCCTCTGGTTCTGGAAGAGTTTCAAGTGCGGCCAAGACTGCATTCCTATGTGGAAGGAAGAGCGGTAAAAGCAAGACTGCATCCAAGCCGTGAATGGTTCTCAACTCTGCAAGAGCCCCACGAAGCCTCTCAGCATAACGAAGGTCCCGTGCGTCTGCTACCTTTTCCCCAACCAGCCACTGGTTGAGGTCCCACCACGTCGCAGCGAGGACCGCTGCTGAACCGTGATTTACCGAAACGCCCTTGGGAGGTTTTTGTGCATCAAAGATGTTCTTTTTCACTCGCTTTCGCCACTTTCCACCAAGTGAGATGAGGCCAAGCAATTTTTTCCAGTGTGAACCTGCCTTCGCTTCATTGGTCAGATGCTGGTTCCAACCTTCGTCGTCTGCTGTAGGTTCTATGAAATACACTGGACGTTCATGTCGTACAGCATTCCTATGCAAACGGCGAGGTTCAGGATCGGGGAAACTTCCAGACTTCACATCTTCAAGCAACGTGATCTCGTCAAGATAGATGGCAAAGGAACCGCCAGAAATCAAACCGTGAGCAAGATTCACCCCCGGGGATTCTGCTTCATCTATCTCCTCTTGCACCCACATATCAACGACGTCTGGGGCTTCGAGAATCGCAAGGCCATGCCATGCTTCACGTGGCCGCATCACTCTTGGATAAACCACCGTAGGTAGCACGCCGTGCAGCAGAATGGTGCCCCCATCTGGGTCAGTCCAAGCATGGTCGGACCAATCCAATCGCTCAGGCAAGCCATTCACACTCACTGGTTTTTGACCCAGTCTTGAAGCGCTTCAACGCTCCAACCCTGGTCGAAGTAACCTTGGATCTCTTCTTGAGACCATTGAGGGAATTCAGCCATTGCGCTTGCCATTTCAGGAGACACATTTGCCGCTGGTGCAGGTGTTGACTGACCTGGTAGTTCTGCGTAGGCCTTTGTTGGCATATCATCCATGTCATCGTCGTCATCGAACATATCGCCGCCTTCGTCTCGGCGGACGAGAACAAACACGACAACACCGAGAATGAGGACGATGGTGACCAACACGATGAGCAGCAAAATCACGGTTCCGCCATCGTTCGATTCGCTCTGAACTTTGACGTTGAACTGCTGGCCTTCAGACGAGCCGTTGAACAACAGTTGGTTTGTCGTTTCATCTGAGATGAGGTAATACATACCGGTTGTAGCTTGGGTGAATTGAGTCAATTCCACAGTGACCCACTTCTTTGCAAGAATGTCGATTTCGCCTGTCTCGATGGTTGCTTCCAACACAGGAACGCCCCCAGCGGTCACCGATCGCACAACGAGTGTTGTACTGCCAGCCATCGTACCGTTATTTTTCACTTCGATTTGAAGTTCCATTTGTTCACCAACTTCAGGCGAAGATGGCGTCAGAATGATGTTTTCGACAGTGAAACTAGGTTCCTCGTGGATGAAACGGTAATTGGAACGGTGTTCCTCTGAACTCGAAAAGATTGCGGCTATACCACCATCTTCGGTAGGTCCGCCGCCAAAGATGACGCCTGCACCTGCTGAATCCTTTGCATCGATCCACATCACCAATTCTACGTTGTTGATTTGCTCTTCTTCAGGCTCGAATTGATTGTCCTGAAGAGGCCACAAGTCGATGCATGTTGCGGATGCTGCATAGGATCCACCAAGTGGTGACAAGGTGAGTTCTGCAGTCATTGGTTCATCTTCAAAGCCTGCTTCGGACAAGAAGTTCCTGAAGACTGGCCAGACGATGTTGTTGCTTGAATCGGAGTAGAAACTCCACGCTACGTGGACATCGCCTTGGAACAAGGCTTCTCGTTCTTTGAGAACGACTTCAACATCAACACAGTGGTAGGTCGAGGTTGGCATGTCGCCGCTGATGACATCACCAGTTGCACCGCGCTTTGCCGTCCACGAATCCGTATTGACTTCAGGCGGGTTGCCGTCGACCTTGATGTTGAAGGTAGAGCAACCGTAGGAACTGGAACCAGCACAGACAGCAGGTGTGCTGTCGATTGCACCGTCTGGCAACCCAATTTCTTCTGGGCCACATGAAGTTGCATCATCAAGCGCAGTTGTTGGATCATCGAACGGACACAAACGGAATGAATACTGGTAGTCGTTAGCCACTGGAGCGGCCGTGAGGTTGATTTCAAAGACACCACCGGTGAAGGTGTGGTAGGTGACTTCACCAGGGAAAGGAACGTAGCCTTTCGCACCATTTGCCACTGCATCTTGACGGGTGATTTCCAAAGTGAGTGGAATCTCCGGCGTGATGAACACGTTGTTGTTGATACCGTCGAGGTATGCGTATTGTCCGCTGAACGAGATGGTGTCGCCCGGGTAGACATAGCCCTTGCGAACGTCTTCAGTTTGTGGCACTGAAACGTCTTGGAACTGTGGAGTCACCATGATATCGTTCAATTCATCGGTTCGGAAATCCAATTGTATTCCATCGCTGTAATACCAATCTTGGATGTGACGTCCAGGTGCTGGCAACATTCTGTAGCGAGGGTTGTCGAGATCTTGCATGTAGAGCACTGGGTTGTTGAGTGCTGTTGTAGCGCCTAGAACACCCCAATCGATGCGGATTGGTAGGTCGAGCGTGAAGTCTGCTTCAAACGGATCGATCAGTGCCCCGCCGTCCATTCGGAGCATGCGTGGGCCGTCGGAAATATCGCTCTCTTCGAGGATGGTGATCCAAGGTGAATCGGTCCAAGCCGTTTCGTTTCGAGGGAAATAGTAGACGTTCATATCGTCGCGGTCATCTGCGAGGTCAATGTGGAAGTAATCCACATCACGCCATCCGTTGTCATCGTTTGCTTCAACGATCAATGAGTATTGGTTTCCAGCGTACATAGTTTGGTTCCACTTTCCGTCGTACTGCGGCTGATTGGAATTCAAGAAACGGCCGTCCCGTGAATCATCAACAAAGAAGTTTCGAATCACAGGGGACTTGGAATTCATCGAGACGTAGGTAAAGTGATCGTTCTCGAAGCCAGGTGCACCGCCATCGATAGGGTTGCCAGCTAGGTCGAATCCTTCAATCCAGACCGAAACCTTGCCAACTGGATCAGCGCCAATGTTTGCCATATCGCTGAAACTGCCTGTGTAATTTGCAAACGGTGCTTCGCCATCGTTCGTCACTGTGACGGTGATGTATTCAGAGGCGTTTGCATGCCCGTCTCCATTCGTGTCGTGGTCGTTTTCGACCCAGATCTTGATGTCGAGGGAAGACGGCGGGTTTGGTAAGTCATAGGCGTTGAGACGAATCTGTTGGTTCGCAGAAGGGACCACCCAGGTGTCGTCAACCATGGTCCGCCAATTGCTTTCCAAGGACGGGTCAACTTGTCCGTTGAGGATTTTCACATCTATCAACTTAGGATCGAGGGTGTCGATGGAGAGGTTGAATGGAATAGCACAATCGCTGTCTGGGCGGTAAACTGCTGCAGGGCAGAGTGTGTCGCCACCTTCGTAACCATCAATTCGGAATCGGTAAGTTTCCTCACCTGCTGCGAATCCAAGGTCGATGTTGAGGTCGAAATCGCCCCCAATCACGCCAGATTGGTTTTCGATTGAAAGCCATTCAATGGTGAAATTCTCAGTCGAGGTGTTGATGGACTTCTGTTCAAGCACCATGAAGTAGCGACTTGGATCCGGTGAAATGTCGAGGTTCTCAAGACGAATGCTGCCTGCAAGGTTGACGATTTGGTTTGATTTCCCATTGTCTAAATCCTGAGCGAGACCGATATCGTTGCGCACCTCAAAGTTGGTGATGATGGCATCGTTTTCGACAGCATTGCCGCCTGGTGGTGCCATGAGTACTGCAGATGGCAAACCGTTAACGCCATCTGATGCGAGAAGTCCTGAATAAATTCGAACTTCATCGGTGTCTTCCCAGTTGGAATTGACAATGAAACGCCAGATGACCTGCTTTCCATTGGTCACGTCGCTGAAAACAGAAGTGGATTCCAAGGTCACCAAATCATTGACGTCTGAAGCCTCCGTGAATCCGAAGTTGTCAGAGTAAGACAACACAACAGTTCCCGTGCTGGATTCGAGGGTCAAGTGACTTTCAACAAGCGAAGCACCAGTGGATGGCGCAACGGTATGGGAGGTGACGACCTCATAGAGATCTCCGTTTGGATAGAACCCTACTGGGTTGCCAGTGATGCTCAGCGTGTTGTCATAGCCGCTTGCAGTGACGATGTTGAGGTTGGAGAAGGTAAGACCGCCGCCGCTCGTTGAGGTCACCGCCATCTCGACGTTCGCAGTAGCACCGCCTGTCCAAAGCGCAACACCCTTGTTCAGTTCAAGATCCAGTCCATTGCTGTTGTCAAGCGTGGTTGTGTAATTGTAGATGATGTCAAGGTCTCGAATGACCATGGTTGCACCCGTCGATGAGTTTGGTGATTCGGCCTTGAAACGGAAGGTCATCCATTCGGTACCGTAAGCATCGATATGGCTAACCGGCACGAGTGGATTGGAAAGCAACGAGTTAAGCGATGCACTCAAGTCCACTTCAGTGAGGTATTCAGGGAGCATTCGTGTCTCATTGTTCACCGCGCCCAAACTGACAGATTGAGTCCCAGACAAGATGGAAAAGTCGAACCCTTCCATTGGATCGGTTGTGGAATGGATGGTCATTTCATCGAGGACAAAATCGCTTGAAAGGACCGTAGCACCCTTGGGGAGCATGAAACTTCCACCTTCTGCTACACCGCTCAAGTCGGTGGTGATGTTGGCGGAGTGTGTTCCGTAATTGATGCCGTCCACCTTGTTGAAGAGGAATTGTGTTTGTCGGCCAAAGGAACCGAATGCCGGCTCATCGAAGGCCCAATCGATGTTGCTGTCGTTAGCGACATCCACTTGGAAGTTTTCTGCATGATGGCCGAAACTCAAATCAAACCATAGGCCTCCGACGTTGCAGTTGTTCTGGTAGGACATCATGGTCTCGAATCCAAAGATTGGTGTATCGAGAATGTACTCTGTATCGGGGATCATACCGATAACACCGTTGCCACCATATGCTTGCAAGTCAATCGAGGGCACCTCGGTACAATCGTCTTGAACATGGGCGGTAATTCGAGTGATGGGCTTGCCAAAGTTGCTCCTTTCAAGTGTAGGGTTGTATGAGTTATCGGTTAGGATTGGCGAGTACATCAAGGGCATACCTCCCTCAGCTTCCCAAACACCGTTGACCACGCCGCTCACCGTCTCATCTGTCTGGTTGAAACCGGTCCCGACTCTCGTTCCTATGCTGAAACCATGGAACACGGGGCTTGAGAGACGAGAGGACCCCGAATCGAAACTCAATCGGAAATTGACTGAAGGGTGTTCTGTGGTGTTAATGTCCCACAGTTCGATGATTTTCCCTTGCAAACCGACCATTGGATTGCCGTTGGTATCAACAACGGTTTGACCAGTAGCGGAATCTATCACTTCAAGCGACAAGGTGGCTGAAGATGTGGTTTCAGATTCGATCGTCAACAGACCGTAGCCGTTTGGTTGGTTTTCTCCACCTTGAACGGATGGAAGGAAACCATTGATGTCCATGGTAGCTGTTTGAGGCAAACGGTCACCGAGTCGGAAGTTGTCGATGTACCATCCTGCTGCACCACCGTCGGCGGTGTTGATGTCGTTGTCGTCCATAACGAAGCGAAGTTGAATGTATTGGCCTACATATTGGATCAAGTCAACGGCAATGTTTGCCCATCCCGTCGGGTTGCCTGTGCCAACAGACGTGCCGCCAAGAGCGTAATCTCCGGAAGGAACTCCGGTACAGCTGTTGTAAATTTCTCCGGCATTGTTTGAGCCCGTGCTGACTCGGTAGTAGCCGTTTGAATATCCAACACCGCTGGAGTTACCGATATCGATATCGATGTACTGGAAGCCCGATGCATCAGGTGGGAAGACACCGTTGCTCGAAGTACGGATTTGCACATAGGCGCAATCGGTGTACTTGATGGCAGGGTTGGTCCCTTGGGGTGTGATTCGGTCGAGATCGTGGTAAGAGTCGAAGTACGCCGTCGTGTCTTTCAAAGCGAGATCGATGTACATAGATGGGGAGTTGAGGGCGTAAAGTCCGCCGTTTTGATTGGTGAACTCGTCGGTGTAATCGTTGTCGTAGAGGCCTGTCCCCCAGCAATAAGTGCCCGAGAAACAATCTGGAAGGCCAGGGGAAGGAGGTGAACCAGCTGCTCCAAGTTCGCCATGGTCGAACCCGTACCATCTTTGGTAGAGATCGCGCTGATCGACGAAACCAGCCATCGTTTCTTCGAAGTCAGTCAGCACGCCTTCAGCGGTCAAGGAAACTGGGGTCGCGGTTGCGCCGTCTTCGAAGGTGAAGTGTGATGCATTGGAGAATTTGGTGAGTTGGTTGTTGTAACTGGGGTTCCAAACACGTGACATTGTCTCGGTGTCGATCCTTTGGTGGGAGGCATGCTCCATCATGTGGACGGAAAGATCCACACTGGCACTGGTCACCGTATCGGTAGCAGGAAGATCAATGCTGCCATCTGCGAGGTTCGAAAAGGGGCTGCCGCCGCGCATTTCGATGTCGGATTCGGTGTCTGAGTTGGCAAATGTTGTCACATTGGCTGCGCCGGCAAAAGGGGCCAGCAGCATAAGGGCAACAAGGAACAATGGGGCGGTTAAGGTTCGATTCTCGTGTGTCATAGACTCACCTACCTTTCACGCGAGGATTCTTCTCCCTAAAATCACATCGCATTCATGCCTAAGGAAATCACGCCTAAGAGCGAGGCTAATCAACGAATGCTTTCACAATTCAACACGACGGTGCTGAGCCCATGCATCAAGGCATAAATCCTGCAATCCACCAACGCGAACTTCGCTTTTTTCAATCCACTCTTGATTGGCAATCGTGACAGGCGTTGTTGGCCCGAGTGCGTCGCAAACCTCTGGGCCAAGACTGAGATCGTAGGTCCCCAAAACACGAGCCATACGAATGATGGTGTTCTTGTCAAAACCAAGCAAAGGACGCAAAGGAACGAGGTTTGAGGCCTGTTCAATGCTCCCCAAATTACCTAGAGTTTGTGACGATACTTGACCCAAATTTTCCCCGGTCAAAAGATGAGTTGCCCCCACGTCTAAACCTGCAACCTCGGCCAAGCGATGGTACATTCGTTTCATGTGGATGAAGTATTCGGTGTGAGCCCATTTCTCTGTAAACAGAGCCAGTTGTTTTGCGACTGGAATCACAATCAGCGTGGGATGAATCTGAGCCCGTGCTGCCTCACCAATCGGTCCATCAGATTCAAGCAAATGACGGAGTGCTGCGATGGTTTTTGCCTCTGCCTCTGGCCCGACCACGGGTTCTTGGCTGCAATGAACTGGGTAAATGGTCCAGCCGTTCTTCAAAGCACGTGCTACTGCCACTGGAGAATCCAACCCCCCCGAAACCAAAGCAATGCAAACCTTGGCTTCACCCATACCCAACGGCAGGAGGACAAGGTGAAGAAACCACCCCTCCATCCCCCAATCCCTTCCATGACTTCATGAGGGTGATGTCGCTGGCAAAGTCATGGAACCCTACTCAAAGGAACCGGTAACGCTGATTGAACACATCTTTCCCGGCGATACGAACGACCATGACACATTGTTTGGTGGCCGTCTTCTCTCAATCATGGACAAGGCAGGCGGCATTGCTTGCTCAAAATTCGCCCACAGAGAATTCGTGACCATTTCCATTGACACCCTCAAGTTCATCGCTCCTGCACGTCAAGGTGACCTTCTCGAAGTCACCGGTAAAGTGGTGTTTACCAGCACCCACACAGCCTGTACAAAGGTCACAGCGATGGCTGTGGACAAAGCGACTTGGAAGAAGAAGAAAATCTGCGAGGGTTACTTTTTCTTCGTAGCCATCGATTCGATGATGCGCCCAATCCCGATCCCCCAACTCACCGTAGACAACGAATCTGAACAGAAGGATTGGGACCACGCAAAGCGCATTCGTGAACAGATGCGCAGCAATCAGGACGAATGACCACCCCTACATTGATGTGGGCCTCGCAGGTGGCAGGGCCATGCCTGTTCTCAACATAGCCATGGTTGGAAGCGACGATTTGGCCCGTGAAATAGCCAAACCCACCGACCAACGCGATGTGCATACCTACGTCCACAAGGAGAACGGCAATGACGGTCCACGCATTCTCTCGTTGATCCGCCCGGCAAAATACCCTGAACGATTGCGACCGTTTCTCAATGCTCTATCAGCGGCCCGGGTCGGTGTTATCGAAGTCCAAGGCATAAACGCTACATTAGGTGAAGCGCTCGTCGCATTCGCAAGTTCTGGACTCACGAAGGGCATTGCCGTCATCAACCCTCCACAGGGCGAATGGGTCGATGAAGACCAAGTCAAGATGGTGTTCTCACAAGCAGGTTTGGGCGGATGGACCTTTGCCAAAAACGATGGTATTGAACTGCGAAACATGCTTTACGACCTTATGGACGCAATTTCGGGTGAATTGAAAGCAAACGCAGAAGCGCCCTTGGTGATCCCTGTCGATCAGCATTTCAACGTCAAAGGAATCGGTTTGGTCGCCATTGGATATGTGCAATCAGGCACTGTCAATGTCCACGACGACCTGGTGCTCTTGCCTGCAAACGGTACTGGGAACGCGAAATCGCTTCAAGTGATGGATGATGATGTCCCTGCCGCTCGAGCTGGAGACAGGGTTGGATTGGCCCTTCGCAACGCAAAGGAAGAGCACTTAGGAAGCGGCACCCTGTTGGTTCGTCCAGCCATTGAAGACAAGAAAACCAACACCAGCATTCCATTGGCCGTAGTGGCCCACCACCGTTCGAAAATTGTGCTCGCACGTTCACCATTCCAGAAGCGAGTGTTGGCTGAAGGTGATGTCATTCACGCAAGCGTTGATTTGCAGTTCGTGGTTGGTCGCATTGCCTCAGTTGAAGCCGACACAGCGGTGGTTGCTTGGGAAAACCCATTGTTCATTCGCCGAGAAAATCCTGAGCCTACGCTCATTGCACAACTTGATTCCAAGCCTCGGATTATGGGGAGCGCTCAACTGGATTGTCTTGAGTGATTAGAGCACCCAATAATAGATCGCGATGCCGATAAAAGGAACGATCATAATGGCCCAACTGAGGGCTTTGAACCACCAACGATCAGACCATCGCTCTGTCGAATCACCGATCGACTCCATGACCTTTTCACCAAACTCAGAAGCGATTATTTCCCCTATGATTTCTGCCATTGCCTTCACCTCAAGCAGGGGGCATCTAGACTTAAGGAAGTACCCAACGACTCTTGGTTCGAAGTCGAGAACTCTTGTTGTGTCCGGCTCTGAAAAAAAGGCGCGTTTTCAAGGGGGGTAACCCTCACATTCGTCGGTGGATTGATAACCCACTCGACGCCCTTTACGCGCTGGGATGCGCATCACTGGACAAGAGGAGGGTCCACAAAGTGCAGAGGACTTTGAAGTCTTCAAAGGGCTGCACTTGATTGGAACCTCTGGAAAGGTTAACGTCAAAGTGACTGAGCGCAAGCTCTCCATCGAACAGAGAAAGGGGCACACCACTGAAATCGCTCATGAATGGGTCATGCGACTGAACCATTCCCAAAAGCCACTTTTCCCGAACGGATACGCTGGTCTCGGTCTAGTGTTGTTGTGGGTTGGCTACCGAGGATTGATTTTTGGAACCGCATCTCAAATGCTAACCATAGGGCTCGGTTTGGTGTTTCTGTTTGGACGGTTTGGGATTAAGCGACCCCTCTTGACCATTGAAACTCAAGCGCATGACTGCCACATGATCACCGGGAACGACGCCACACTGATGCGCTTGTGCGAACTTCACAATCGTTTGACGGAAGGCATGACGATGGAACAGGCCAAACTCGGCCTTGATCAGTTGAACCGGGACACCGATTTCCCTCGCATAAACGCTGAACGAATCATCCCTGCGGAACCAATCCATCTCGATTCGCCACTCCCAATTGCAACGTTGCTCGCAACGCATGGAAATGGGGGGCAAATGGCAAACGCTGAACCTCCACTCAATCTTCTCCGGGCTGAAGAGCAACTGGATCTGGATTTCGGTGAACCGATGAATGCCGGGTGGATGTTCGGAGAACCAGAACTCGAACCTCAGGATCTCATGAACCACGGACTCATTCAACGAGGGCGAGCCAACGCTCAAACCCGCCGTCATGCGCTCCCTGGTCCACAGCCTGGGCCAAGAGATGGAACCTACACCCACCATCCAGCACACCCATACCCTTCCCCTCAGGCTATCAATCACGGTCGCTCATACGGTCAGATCACAGAAGCACAGCCAGCGAGGATGGAACAACAAGTCTCCCATCCCCACGACCAGGTACCAACTGAATTTTTACCGAGCTTTGTTGGGCCTGAAGGAGCGCATATCCCCAGGCACATGCCTCCGGTCGAGCAGGAAATTGTCGAATTTGAATCGAACTTGGACGAACTTTTCTCTGAGCCCGAACCATCCTTGGTCACAAGCGCTCGGCTCGAGGAGACCCTTGATGCCGAACTGGTGCATGAATTGACCCAGCCTCCAGCCAAACAAAACGCCTACATCATGCGTCGAAAAACCTCTGGGTTTGCCAACCCTCGTTGGCTGCAACGGCAAAATCGCTTCAACGGCGGCACCCGAATGCAGTCGTTCATTCACGGCATCAAAGACAGTGCTACCATTGCGAGCAAACTCTTCACAGGGACCATCCCCGCATCTCCCGCGCCACGTCCAGAATCAGAGACCGGGCATGAATTGCGTGAGCGTTCGGCCAAAACTCACCAGGAGGAAATCGAAAGCAGTGTTGCGAACCTCTCAGACACCCATGGAGGCGTGTTGCCCGCTGAAGTTGTCGAGCGAATGACAAGTCATTTCTCTCGTCGCCACACCTTGGTTGAGCAAATCGAACAGGAACGAAAAGCGCAAGAAGCAACCTCTGACTTAGACGGTTTGTCCTTTGAAGATTTGACTGAGCGGGTCGAGAACCACAAGACCACGGCTGGAGTTTCCGGGCTTCCCAGACTCGACTTGTGATCAGTTGAGCATGCCTTCGAATTGAGCGACGCGTTCATTGAACGAATCGACGCTCATGTTTCGAAGCGCCTCGGTTCCAAATGATTGCAGCGTGAAACTTGCCGAGACCGTGGCAGCAACAAGGGCGCTTCTCAATTCAGTGCGCTCCAAGGCACCTTCCCCCGAAGCGATGTAGGCAGCTAAAGTTCCAGCAAATGTATCACCGCACCCAGTGGGATCACAGACATCTGCAATTGGGAAGGCGGGTAATGCAATAATCTCCTCACCGTGGAACGCAAGAACTCCATGTTCCCCACGCTTTACGATGAGCGTTGGTACATTGGTCATAGACCGAACAGTTTGAGCCGCTCGAATCAAGTTTTGATCTTCAGCGAGCATGCGCACTTCCCCGTCATTGATGATGAGCAAGTCAACTCGTTGCATCACTTCAAGCAGAGGTTCTTTGGCAATGGTGATCCAGAGGTTCATGGAATCAAGCATCGACAGACGTTGTGGTTTCGTTTGGTCGAGAACACTTGCTTGAAGCGCCGGGTGAAGGTTGGCGCAAAACGTGACTTTCGGCGTCTTGGCGTGGTCTGGGACTTTGGGTTGAAAGTGTTCGAACACATTGAGGTGGGTGGCGTGCGTTTCAGCTTCAGCCATTGACCCGTGATAGGCTCCTTCCCATCGAAATGTTTCCCCAGGGGCGGTTTCTATGCCGGTGAGATCGGTGCCGTGTGTTGCCAATGTTTGGCGATCTGTGTCGGCAAAGTCTTCGCCAACGACGCCAACCAAACCCACCGTACCCGAGCCAAGTCGCTTGGTGTGAAATGCGCTTGCTAAGCCACCATATGTTGCTGAGCCGCCAAGCGCTTGCTCAACTTTGCCAGCAGGAGAAGTGACTGAATCATAGGCGATGCTGCCAACCAAAAGGACATCCATGGTGGGACGAAATGGGGGCCCTACTTCAAGATGTCACTGAAGGTGGGAAAGGTGTTCAACAGGAAAGTATGAGCGTTAGCCTAGCAATTCCTCATGCATATCGATGTATTGGATTGTGATGTTTCGATCGAGGAAGTCCTGCTCATCCATAATCCGACGATGGAGCGGAATAAGGTGTTCCACACCGGTGATCATTGTTTCATCAAGGGCGGTACGCATCCGCCGAATGGCATCGTCTCGGTCCCTGCCCCACACCAAAAGTTTAGCCAGCAATGAGTCGAAACAACCCGGCATGTCGTAGCCGGGATGAGCGTGGGTGTCGACGCGAACCCCATAGCCAGAAGGGAAATGGCATTCCCATAGCCGACCGGGGCTCGGGATAAATTTACGAGGGTCTTCAGCATTCAAACGGCATTGAATGGCATGGCCATTCCAAGTCACATCTTCTTGGGAAAGTGGCAAGTCTTCGCCTTGTGCGACACGAATGCCGAGTTCAACCAGGTTGTAACCTGTGATGAGTTCGGTCACTGTGTGTTCAACTTGGACCCTCGGATTGACTTCAAGGAAGTAAAAATCTCCATTTGCATCGCGCAAAAATTCGAACGTTGCGAGGCCTTTGTAGCCGACTGATTCAGCACCCCTGCATACCAAGTCACCGATTTCTTGCCTTTTCTTGTCGTCGAGCCAAGGGCCTTCTTCAACCAGTTTTTGATGCCGGCGTTGAATCGAGCAGAAACGTTCGCCGAAATGAATCGCTGTCTTTCCATCGCCCAAGACTTGAAATTCAACGTGTTGGGCGCCTTGGATGTATTTCTCCACAAAGACGCGCTCGTCGCCAAATGCTGATTTAGCCCTTGATTGGCAAAGTTTCAACGCACTTTCGAATTCGGAGGATTCCTCAACAATTTGCATACCAATTCCGCCGCCACCAGCTGCTGCCTTAATGATCACTGGATAGCCAATTTGTTCGGCGAGCGTCGACGCTACACCGGCATCAGAAATCGGCTCCGAGGAACCCTTGGCCGTTGGCAAACCGGCAGCCTCCATTGCCGCACGGGCCTCGATTTTGTCCCCAAGTAAGGTGATCACATCAGCCGATGGGCCGATGAATGTGATGCCCTCTTCTTGCAAACGACGCACAAAATTTGCATTCTCTGCCAAGAATCCGTAGCCTGGATGAACGGCATCGCATTCCATTTCTTTTGCTGCAGCGATGACCGATTCGATGTCGAGGTATGTGTCCAAAGGGTTTGGTTTGTTGTTGGCATAAGCGACGTCTGCAAGTCGAACTGGCAAGGAAAGACGATCTTCTCGTCCGTGGATGATCGCCGCTTCAATGCCCATGTCACGGAGCGTACGAAGGATTCGAAGAGCGATTTCCCCACGGTTCGCAATCAGCACTCGCTTGAACGTCATGGGTGCTCGAGGAGGATTTACCCTATGATGCCAGCGGTTCAAAGTGCTCTCATTCAATGGATTTTCCACTGCAAAATTCAGGACGAGAGAGGGTGCCAAATTCAGTTTTATTGTGATAAAACGACTTGAATATTCCAAATTACTACCGAAAAGGGGAAATTTCACGCCAAGTTTCATATCCTTCCACATTGTTCGTCAACCATGCCGCCGACACCCCAAACTGGAGCCGAAGCCCTCGACCGCCTTGCTGGAAAAGATTTGAACAACGATGGACAAATTGTAAATCTCGTCATTTGTGGAAATTCAAAATTTTACGACTACTCATGGCTTGAAGACGCCATTGATGAATGGGTCAAGTACAATTCCTACCCCGATCTGATCATTCTAGGGGGTGCAAGTGGCGTGGATTATCTTGCAGAACGTTGGGCGGACAACAACAACATTCCACTTGCTGTGTTCACAGAGGCTTGGTCCGACCCACGTCCCAACCAACCTGATGACAGCGGTCGACCTGAAGCAGAAGCAAGTCTCGTCGATCGAATGCTCGAGCGCGCCACCCACATGCTCGCTTTCCCCGGTCCTGATTCAGTTTGGACAAAGCGTATGGAAGATGCTGCACATCGCCGTTCAATCCCTGTTGTGAGCAAGGCAATACCGCAATAAAGACGGGAAATGTGCCTATTTCGGCCAAAAAACGAGAAAATATCATTTTCCCGTTCCAGTGGCAATTAAGGTGTTCTAAAACACACCGCTTGTTGCAAAAAGTCACCAAAATGGCTTAATTTACCGGTTTATGGCCCTTCGCGGTTATATACTATGCAAAGAAGGTAACAAACGCTCTCTACAGGAGGGGGAAAAAATATGGAAATGAAATTGAAAGATATAATGACTGAACTTGGCGGTGCCTTCACCGTCACATGGCTGATTATGGGGATCACGGTTTGGAGCGGCGACGCTGGTGCATCAGCACCTGCAGTTGTCGGTCTTGGCATGGCCTCACTCGGCGGCATGTTGGCACTTGGTGTTGCTTGGATGGCGTTCTCTGGAGCCCACATCCTGCCACCGGTGACTTGGATGCACGCAATGACGTCTGAAGACCTGACCGACCAAGACATGTGGATGGGCACGGTCATACGATTGATCACTCAAGTTGTTGGTGCAATCTTGGCCGCAATCATGATGGCTCAAATGAATGAGAATTACATCACCTATGCAGATGCCTGGCCAGATGGTCAAGTGGCATATGAATTCGCTATGTGGTCGATCCTCGGCCTCATTGCAGCTGGTGCAATTCTCGGTCAAATCCAATCCAAGGCTGGAAATGCTTGGGCCATGCCTATTGCAGTCATGGCTATGGCTTCCATTGTCAACTGGGAATCTGCTCAAGACATGGCATCCATGCTCATGAACGGAACTGAAGACGCTATGGCGGTTGCAGTTCCTTGGCTTGTTGACGGTATTGTCATCGGTGTTGGTGCCCTCATGGGTATGAAGATCGATGAAATGATCGAAACTGCCGATTCGAGCGAAGAGTGATTCGGTAAAACGAACATCTTCAAGACACACCAAATTGGAAGAATTTGGAGAGCCGCCCCTGTTCCTTCTTCGGAGGGGATGGGGGCTTTTTTTCGTAATGCTGATCAGTAGACGTCACGAAGGTAACGCTTCTGTTCACGCATCATTGTCTTTTCAATGAAATGTGTAGCATCTTCATTGGACATTCCGCCATGCTCTTCAGCAATAGCGATCAATGCTCTGTGGACGTCTTTCGCCATGTATTGCTTATCGCCACAAATGTAGAAGTAAGCTCCGTTCTCGAACCATTCCCAGATTTCAGCACCATACTCCTTGAGCCGGTGTTGCACGTAGATTTTTTCTTCTTGGTCTCGAGACCATGCCGTCGTGAAGCGGTAGAGATCGCCGCTGTCCATCCAGCCTTCGATGGTCTCTTTGTAATAGAATTCAGTCTTGGCGGATTGATCGCCGAAGAAAAGCCAGTTCCGGCCGTCCCCACCATCGAAGACTCGTTGTTCCATGAAAGCACGGAATGGGGCAATCCCCGTACCGGGTCCAACCATGATGATGTCAGTGCTTTTGTCCTCTGGAAGTATGAACGATTTTGTCGGTGACATGAACACACCAATCGGGGCGCCAGACGTATCTATTTCATCGGCCATGAAAAGGGTGCACAACCCGCCACGTGGTCGGTCGTTGTATTCAAAGCGAACAATACCAACTGTGAGTTCAACAAACCCTGGGTGAGCGTCATGCGAGGAGGCGATAGAATAGAGGCGTGGTTTTAGACGGTCCGCAAGTTCGAAAAACTCCTCTGGAGAATACTTGACGTCGAATTCTCTCATGATGTCAATGTAATCCCTCGTCCACAGGTAATCTTCAACCGCTTTTGCATCATCAACCAGTGCTGCTACTTTTGCAACAGGGTCATCGGATGGCTGATTCGGGGCGAGGCCGGGTGGTAATTCACCCGCATCATTTGAGGACCACTCATTACCGTTGCGAGAACGGGCCACGATTGAGAGGGAAATGTTCATGCCGCTTGAAACAACCTTGTGTGCAAGGGATTGAACGAATTTTTTGTTGGCCATGTGGACTTCGAAATCCTTCTTCAATGCGGTGTAAACGTCGCGCTCACCGTTGTGGGTGGTAACCATGGCGTCTCGGTCCCATCCCTGCACTTCGAGCAGTTCTTCAACGATATGAGGTGGGTTTTCAGCGAGCACACCAAGTGCATCGCCCACTTTGTAATCCAACCCAGAGTCTCCAAGATCGAACACAATGTGTCTTGTTTCTTTTCTGGAACCTTTTCCGTTGAGGATATAGTTCTCTGTGATTTGGGACATGTATGGATTCTTGGAACTCCAATTGCTCATGGTATCACCGTACAACCAAAGGCTGTAATTTGCCCCAATCACAGCCTCCTTAAGATGCTTATCACCGCAAGCCATGCCGAGCATGACAAGCGGTTTGGAGGGACCGTGTCATGCTCTGCGATACAAGGGTGGAAACGGCCTTTTATATGGAGAACCCTGGCTTTGGAAATCATGTCCAGCACAAAAGCTCCAACTGCCATCATCGTAGGGTCCGGGCCTGGGGGCCTAGCCTCAGCTCTTCTCCTCGCCCATTCGGGTGTTGACGTGACCGTTTTAGAAAAGGCAGAAGCTGTCGGTGGTCGAACTCGTTTGTTCAAGAAAGACGGTTACACTTTCGACCGAGGGCCTACCTTTTTCCACTACCCCGAAGTCATTGAAGAAATTTTCAAGGCAATTGGTCTAGACGCTCACAAAGAACTCGGCCTGATGCCCCTGGACCCAATGTACCGCCTCGTCTTTGGTGCTGGCGGCCATATCGATGCCACGAGCAACCTCGACGAAATGACCGAACGTATTCGTGAACTTGCCGGAGACAAAAACGCAAACGGATTCAAGAACTACGTGAAGCAGAATCGAAAGAAACTCGATCTCTCGAAGCAATGCCTCCAAACTCCATGGTCCAGCCCACTCGATGTGGTCTCAAAGCGTGCCATGAGGGTCGCAACCGTTCTCAAGCCATGGGCGAGCGTCGCCGGCGATCTAGGCAAGCACTTCGATGATGAACGGGTTCGCTTGGCTATGTCATTCCAAACCAAGTACCTTGGAATGAGTCCTTTCCATGCTCCTTCGTTGTTCACCATTCTCGCGTTCCTCGAATACGAACACGGCATCTTCCACGCCAAGGGCGGGCTCGGCAGCATCACCGCAAAGATGGCCGAAATCGCAGAGGGCATGGGCGTCAACATCAGAATCAATACGCCAGTGAAATCCCTTATCTATGAAGGCAAAACCGTAACCGGTGTCCGAATTGATGGCGAAGAAATCATGGCAGACAAGGTGGTTGTGAACGCAGACTTCGCTCACGCCATGACCACACTGGTGCCCGATGAAAAGAGAAAGAAATGGAGCAACAAGAAACTCGAAAAGAAGGGTTACTCCTGTTCCACCTTCATGTTGTATTTGGGTGTCGACCGAGAATATGACCTCCCACATCACCAAATTTACGCATCGTCTGCATACGAGGAGAACCTCAAGGACATCACCACCCACAAGTTAACGTGGGACGATCCCTCCGTTTACGTTCAAAATGCTTCAATCACAGATGAAACGCTCGCACCCAAAGGCCATTCCACAATCTATGTCTTGGTCCCGGTACCAAACCAACACGAGAGCATTGTTTGGGACGACATTAAGGCAGATTTCAGGGAAACTATTGTCAAGCAATTGTCCAAGTTAGGCTACGATGGTATCGAAGACCACATCGTCTCGGAAACCATCATCACACCCGATGACTGGGGCGCATCAGACATCTACCGAGGAGCGGTGTTCAACCTCACACACGACCTCAAGCAGATGCTATGGCGCCGCCCGCACAACCGATTTGAAGAAGCCAACAACCTCTACATCGTCGGTGGCGGCACCCACCCAGGAAGCGGACTACCAACCATCTTCGAAAGCGCTCGAATCAGCAGCAAACTTGTTCTTGCTGATTTAGGAATGCGGCCTGATTGGAACGGGGTTGACACCTGGTTCAAAGACGTGAAGCGACCAAAAGTTGCCGTCCGACCAAGCGCACAACCCCTTGCGCGTGGGACCTCGAGCGGTGAAGGGCATGCTGCGTGATCGGATCGCATTGATTTGTGTCTGCCTCAGTCTTCTCGCGGGCTGTGTTGCTCCTGAAACAATCCAACAGGACGTTGCTGGTGATCCTCCAATTCAGTTGACGTTTCAGGCCCCAACACTCGACAGGACCGAAGACAACGGTGCTGTCTTTGACCTCAAACAGCAGCTCGAACAGGGCCCAATCTTGATGCTTTGGATCGGAGCGGGTTGCTCAGGATGCCACGACTGGACAGATCTAATTCGTACCAACATGGACGAGGGAGCATTCAACGGATCGAACATCACTATGGTCAGCGTTCACCGCTGGGCTCAGTTCGAAACAACCGATGATGTGCAAACAACCTTCGCCGGCGACACCAACTCGACCTCCTATTCACCATGGACCGTCGTTGTCCCTCAACTCGACACCCCCACCTACCATTTTGAAACCGGCCTCGACACTGGTTTTCCGATCTATGAGGCTTACAACAACCCTGGCACCCCAACCCTACACCTGATCGATCAAAATGGCGCACTTGCCTGGCAATCGAAAACATACTGGGCGAACCAAACGATGTTGGACGAAGCCTTAGCCTTCTTTGATTGATGAGGGGCCGATGTTTGGTACCAGCAATTTGAGCCCGCCAAAAAGGGGGCGGTTGGCCTTATTCGACTCACTGAGACCCTATGCTCTAGGTGGGCGAATGGTGAACCTCAAAGACCTCAGCGTGTTGGATGAAAACAACCGCCCTTAGGCGGTGGGTGAAACAGATGGGTGAAGGCATCAAACTTCCAGTCCTCAACGGGTTGGGCCGCACGAATCGAATCGACAACTGGCTCACGCAGCCGTTGAGCATGGGCATTGCTCTGACCATCACCCTGATCTATACCGCAGCGCGGCTGTTTTTGTACCCCGACACTATTCACTACGACATCAACGGTGCAACGGTTATGTCGCCCATTTTCTCACCAAATGTGCTCGAATGGGAACTCTTCGGGCTCAAAGACTGGGACCATCCTGGATGGGTGAACGCAGCCGTGCTTGTTCTGTGGATTCCATTCGGATTCCGTGGCACATGCTATTACATGCGCCGTGTCTACTACCGCACCTTCTTTGCAAGCCCAGTTGCCTGCTGGGTTGACGAGCCAGAAATCAATAAAAAACTGGGTTACAAGGGTGAGAAGCGCCTGTTCATTTTCAACAACCTGCACCGCTATTTCCTCTATGCAGCCATGGTCATCTTGGCCATCAAGTGGTGGGATGTCACCCACACATTGCACTTCACTGAAGGTGCTGCGACCGGATGGGGCATCTGCATTGGTACACTTGTGATGGGCATCGAGGCTTTCCTCTTGACCATGTATGTGACTTCTTGTCACGCACTTCGCCACCTCGCTGGCGGGGTGTTGGACCGATGGACCACACCGATTGCAAAACTCCGAGGGAAATTGTTTGGCCGCATTAGCGTGTTGAACAGATCTCACGGGTTCTGGTTCTGGACATCGCTGATGTTCGTGTTCTTAGGCGACCTGTGGGTCCTAGCGGTTGATGCAGACATACTGAGCGATATGGTGCTCTTTGCACTTTGAGGTGAGATGATGAATGAAGAATACACCAAACACGAATACGACGTTGTGGTTATTGGAGCAGGTGGAGCTGGACTCCGAGCAGCTATTGAGGCCGCAAGGAGCGGGGCAAAAACCGCAATTATCACCAAATCTCTGCTTGGAAAGGCTCACACCGTGATGGCCGAAGGCGGCTGTGCTGCAGCATTGCAGAACGCAGACCCGAGGGACGGCTGGAAGGTTCACTTCCACGACACAATGAAGGGAAGCAAATGGCTTGCAGATTGGCGAATGGCTGAATTCCACGCCAAAGAAGCACCCGACCGAGTTCGTGAATTGGAACAGTGGGGCGCCGTGTTTGACCGAACCCCGAACAACCTGATCAATCAGAGAAACTTTGGCGGCCACACCTTCCCTCGTCTAGCCCACGTTGGCGACGCAACGGGCCTCGAACTCATTCGTACCCTCCAAGAACGGGGCATCCACGAAGGCATTGATATCTTCATGGAGTACACCGTCCGACACCTGCTCAAAGAAGGCGACCGTGTGACTGGTTGTGTTGCTTACACACGAGTTGATGGTGACTTCCACGCCTTTTCGGCTAAGTCAGTGATCTTGGCGACCGGTGGCATCACACGATGCTGGTCTGTCTGCTCTGGCTCCTGGGAATACACGGGTGACGGGCACGCTCTTGCCCTCTGGGCTGGAGCAGAGTTGCGTGACATGGAATTCGTTCAATTCCACCCGACCGGCATGGTTTGGCCCCCATCAGTTCGTGGCATCCTCGTCACCGAAGGTGTTCGAGGTGAAGGCGGTAGGCTCACGAACTCTGAAGGCGACCGTTTTATGTTCAATTATGTGCCAGAAATGTTTGCTGGCGACCATGCAGAGACGATCGAAGAAAGCGATCAGTGGGTCGAAGAAGTTGTTTCAGGCAAATTGGCAACCGTCCGTCGACCACCTGAACTGCTCACGAGAGACGTTGTTGCAAAAGCCATCAATTCGGAAGTGAAAGCAGGACGTGGTTCGCCACATGGCGGGGCATTCCTCGACATTTCCCACCGTGGTGAAGAAGCGATTTTGAAGAAACTACCTTCAATGCATCACCAGTTCAAGGAACTTGCAGGCGTTGACATCTCGAAGGAACCTATGGAAGTTGGGCCAACCGCCCACTATGTCATGGGTGGCGTCCGAGTCAACGCTGAAACCCAGGAAAGCAACGTGCCTGGCCTGTTTGCTTGTGGCGAAGTTGCTTCTGGTCTCCATGGTGCAAACCGATTGGGGGGCAACTCACTCTCGGACCTGATCACCTTCGGAAAGCGAGCTGGAGAACATGCAGCAAAGCGTGCAGAAGACCTCGCCCAACCGGGCATCGAAGACACACAGGTGCAATCGGCAATCGAAATCATGCTCGCACCTTTGAACCGCGAAGGCGGCGAAAACCCCGGTTTAATTTATGATGAAATGCGCGACATGATGCAAGCAAAGGTTGGGATCATCCGAACCAAGGAAGAAATGACCGAAGCAATGGCCGATCTACTCGCCTTCAACAAGCGACAAGAAGCCTGCTTCCCCGGCTCATCAAGAAAATACAATTCAGGTTGGCATCAGGCATTGGACCTCAAGAACATGGTCGACGTTTCTACCGCCGCAACGCTTGCCGCCCTTACAAGAGAAGAAAGCCGTGGCGGACACACACGAGATGATTTCCCTGGTGAAATTGAAGCGTGGGGTAAAATCCTCAACATCATCTACATGGAAGATGGAGAAATCAAGATTCGTCAAGAAGATGTGGAGCCAATGCGAGAGGATCTCAGCGAAGCCATCACAGAAGTCAAGACGATGATTGCTGAGCGCGCAGCAGAACAAGCCGGAGGTGGCAACTGATGGGACTCAAAGGAAAAACACAGGATTTCAACATCATGCGAGGCGAAGGCGAGGATGCCAAACTTGAATCGTTCAGCATCGAACTCGATGAAGGCATGGTCGTTCTCGACTGCGTTCATCGGATTCAACACGAACAACAACCGGACTTGGCTGTTCGATGGAACTGCAAGGCCGGAAAATGTGGTTCATGCTCGGCTGAAATCAATGGACGTCCCCGATTGATGTGCATGACCCGAATGAGCGATGTGGTCGAAGAAACTCCTGAAGGACAAGCGATCGAAATTCGCCCAATGAAGGCATTCCCTCACGTCAAGGACTTGGTCACCGATGTGTCTTGGAATTACGACGTTGCACAACGCATCAAACCAATCAACGGTCCAGAAACTATGGATTGGGAGTTCAATCAAATGGAAGCTGACCGAGTACAACAATTCAGAGAATGCATTGAATGCTTCTTGTGCGTCAACACTTGCCACGTGCTTCGAGACCATGCTCTCTTCGATGACTTTGCAGGCCCGAGAAACCTCGTTCGACTTGCTCAGTATGAGATGCACCCACTTGACACCGAAGATCGAATTCCTGAAATCAAGAAGGAATTCGGCGTGGAATATTGCAACATTACCAGATGTTGCACGGAAGTCTGCCCGGCAGGAATTCAAATCACTGATGATGCGATTATCCAACTCAAAGAGCGCGTTGTGGACAGGTATTACGATCCATTGCAGCGCATTTGGCGGACTATTACCAGGCAGAACGTAAGGTACTGAGGCATGACGCCGATGCTTGAACGCATTCAATCCGTTAGCGCCATCGTATTGGGCTGCGCTTTCACTTGGATCGGCATCCAGCACTTCACCGATGTCGAATTCTTTGTCCCAATTGTCCCTGCGATTCTTGGAAATGCAGAATTTTGGGTCTACGTAAGTGGGGTTGTCGAGATTCTACTGGGGTTGACGATGATCGCCCCCGCAACAAGAGCCCGAGCGGCTCAAGCAACTGCAGTGTTCCTTGTTGTCGTCTACTGGGCGAACCTCAACATGTGGGTGAATGACATCGCCATTGGAGGTCAAACGTTCTCTTTTGCCGCTCATGTTTTGAGAGCGATTGCTCAATTAGGATTGATCGGTGTTGCGTTGTTCATTGCACGAGGCCGAACCGCTGAATGAACATATGAAAGAAGTTGTGAGCCCTAATCGCCTCCGAAGAGGCGGTAAGGCGGCTACCCTTGCGGGAACGGACGGGGCTTCACCCCATCCGAAGGTCGTTCACAGAAGTGGTTTCGAACTCAAAGGTGTTCGATTCCGGTCTTCTTGACGTTTGCCTTCTTGATCTTATCAGGAAGCCAGTCAGGACCGTTCGCAGGCTTTGCAACCATTGCGATGCTGCCGGTGAAGCAGTGGACACGCTTGGTGCCACGCTCACGTAGGCGGATGGTCGTATGTCCGCGGGTAGCTGCTTTTAGGGCTGCGCCACGGGGTTGTTTGCTTGCAAAAACCTGGCTCGTATCTTTTCCGTTCTCCATGAGAACAAAGTATTTTTTATCAGACATTTTGGATTACCTCCGATACGTTTGTTCTCTGTGAAGTATATAGTATTTCTGCCGATTAAAGGCAACACTGCGCCATATAGGGGATGCAGTACCCCATTCCAGAGGTCGTTTTTGACGAAGTGCAACGCAGTACAACGGTTGCAAAACACTCGCCGAAGAATGGAGAGAAATCCGAACAAGTATGAATGTTATAATTCCGCACCGGCGAGTGTTTTTGTATCAATAATCCCGGGAACTTGGCGAATAGCTTCGACCACTGATTTTGCAATTGTTGCCAGGCTCTCCGCCTCAAGCTTGACAATCAAATCATGGTCTCCGAACAACAATGTGGCGTCTGACACATGATCCATGTCCTTCACTGCGAGGTAAACTTCGTGCTCCTTTCCAGGTGCCACGTTGATGAGAACGTATCCAACCGCCATAATGCTCACACCTACGATTACGACGAAGGACTTCAATCCTTCTCCGCCATATCACTTGATTCTAGAGTAAAGTATTCCATTTGCTGCACTACAAATTCATCCCACTGTTCGAGTTGCCAACCTTGTGGCATCTCGCCTTCTAGCCACTCTAGATACGCCTCAGGAGACCAGCCAGCGGGAATGTCGGAGCCTTCCATGAGTTCGATACCCGCCCCCTCAGCCTCGACCTCTTCGATGCCAACCTCTTCGACAGCCCATAGTTCGGGCGTTTCCTCCCGGCTTGATCGGCGTATGAAGGAGGTTATGGCGAGCGACAGAACAACAACAACGATGCCCGCTATGGCCCAATACTGGGTAAGGTCAACCCCTTGGCCTTCGCTGGAATCTGTAAGAGATGTGTTGCAATCAAGGCATGGCGGCATTGGAAGAAGGGTCACCTCGACAAATGTTGTATTCTCTTGCCCCCACCCGTCGGCACAGGTGAAATTGAAGCGTAATGTGGTGTTGCCCAGTGCTTGTGTCGTAGGATAGACGTAGGAGAGTGTGCCATTCAGCGCGTCCAATCCGTCTGTTTGCGGACTCAGGGTGAAATTCGCCAGATAGGTGTCATTGCCATAGACCGTTGATTGGCACTCGACATCCGTTAGCCCATCGAGATCGGAGACATAGGCAACAGGCGTTATTCGATCACCAGCCGTAGCGTTCGAAAGAAGATTGATCGAGAGTGAGGGCGCAGCGTGGAAGAGGTTGATCGAAATCTTCTCACTGCTCGAGAGCCCATCGATGTCCCTAACCACGAGCATGATTTGCCCTTCTCCGTCAATGAAGGAACCATCGAGCCTCAATCGGAAGGTGACCAAACTGCGGTGAAGTTCATCCTGAGTGGTTTCGTTCAGAAGGCAAGTGGGTGGAAGCGCTGGTGCAGCATCACCAGTCAATGCTGGAGCGGCAACAGCCCACCCCAACTGTGACATTGTGGCTTGCACGGTCTCAAGCGGTCGTTCACTTTCAATCACCGCATAGAGAGTCAATGTCTCACCAAACCTCAGCGATTCGACTGCCCCTTTATCGCTGCATATTTTTGAATCGAGCACCAGCGGAGGTGAAAGTAAAAACGTGAAGCGTTCTTCAATTTCTATGGTTGCACCGTGACGGCCTGTTGCGTCCACTGAAACGATAAGTTCACCAGATTCGAGGGGCTGATTGAGTGCAGGCAATTCAACCATCAATGCATTCTGAATGTCGGGGACATCTAAAGGAAGGATTGCTGCTGCTGCCCCGGGCCACTCAATCGAAAGGTCACCGGTCACAGAAGACAAAGGATCGTCCAAGTCGGTGAAGGTCACTCGCAGGTATTCATTGCCCCCTCCACGGACACGGTCGAGGGGTGAGGCGTTTGCATCAACGAGGTCAATTTGGGCCTCTGGTGCAAGGTCCCTCACTCCAATAAGGCGCGAACTCAAGAGTTGGCCCGAAGGCGAGCGCACCTCAAACGAGACCTTCTCCAACGACGCACCGACTTCGAGGTAAATTGTGCTCAAGTAACAATGATGATTGGCGTCGAGTTGTTGTTGATGTGATACGGCACCAACCGTGCCCTTCGATGAAAGGATAGTCGCGTTCTCCGACGAGGAATCGTGATCTGCGTCAAGCACACATGCCTTGATCGGCGTCACCTGGCCGCGAACGAACCCTCCGTTTGGTGCATAGGGCAGGGGCGTAGCTCCCGACCATGCTTGAGCGTCAACCCCTTCGATTGACGGCCCGAACCATTGAGCTTGTGCATCGACAATTTCAGCCACATCATCAGAGAGAAGGTGTGTAGTTTGCTGACTGGCATCAGTTGCGTAGGCGCCGATAACCAGCGTACCGAGCGTTAGGTTTGTTGGAAGTATAATCGAAGTTTGCCATTTGGTGCTGTCAAGTGCGCCGAGGTTCTGCTCAATCCAGGGTACTGAAGTCAAATTTTCTGCATCCGTAACCACTGCCCATGCAATCTTGACTGAAAGTACCTCGATGTCGTCAGTTGCCTCCACGGTGCAAATGAAACTGTCACCTCGTGCGTATGTTGTAGCGTCACAGTAGACGGCATCGATGGTGGGCGGAGCATTGACCCACAAACGAAGGGTATCGAGGTTGTTGGTCATGATGCGTTCACTTGCATTTGATGAACTGTCATAGCGAACACGCAGATCCATCCAGCCGACTTTTTGAGGCGTGATGGTCACATTGAGCAAGGTTCGAGAACCGGTCACATCACCTGCAGGGAGGGAAAGGTCCCCTCTGAACAACACAATGTTACCCTGAATATCCTGAATCAGCAGCGTACCGTTGGCTTCAGCCATACCTCGGTTCTCGATGGCCAATTGTACGGTGGTCGGCACACCATAGGAGGCGTTGTTTGGAACACGAACATCGATAATATTGATGTCGTGGAATTGATCGGCATAGGGAGCCATCTTAGGATCGCCTACGGTCACCCCCATCCACCCAGATTGTAGATTTGCAGCAGCATGGGCCTCTGCAAGGTTGTACCCACCAGCATAGGAACTCAACAGGACGCTCGAGAGCCCCACTGCAGTCAAGTATGGTTCATACACGTAGCCCTTCACTCCAGAGGCGCCATCTTCCAAAAGGTCGGCTACAAGCGATTGACCATAGGTGGTACCTGTTGTGAAGGAACGCCCGCCCGTAGAAACTGCCGTCTCTGCAATTGAGCCGTTGACCCATTCATGATTCGGGCGGATCGGATAGACATTGAAACTGTCAAGGTACACCGAACCGTCCGTTGAAGTGGCGACCAGGTCAAGAGGGATTGTGATCCTCAATTCAATCGCGTCTGAATGTGGTTCAAACCGCATGGTGAGCGAAGACCAACTGGTTCCAAATTCAGAACTATCCGAAGAGGTGTTGGTTGAAACTACCGTTCCATTCGAATCAAGACCTTCGATGACCATCTCAAAAGAGCCAAACACGTCACCTGTCCTCATGCCCTTCCCTGACGCTAACCACGAATGGCTTTCCAACTCTTGATCGATAGCAAACGTTTGCTGAAGACTTGCCACTGCTTGTCCGTTTCCTGAATATGCAGCACAATCCAGGTAGATGTCTCGGTTCAGGCTGGTGATTTCACCATCGCTCAACGCCGTGTCCCAAATCATAACCTCATCGATTTTCCCTTCGAAATACGTGCTCCCTGCTCGGTTCACACCAAGCCTGTAGGATTCGATGGTGTCAACGCTTCCAGATGGGAAGGCCGTGGTGCGTACAAGCACTCCATCGAGGTATTGTTCGGCCACACCGTTTTCAAACACGGTGACTAAATGAGTCCAATTTTGTGCCCTGATGGCCCCGAAGGTGTGAGTTTGGTTGTTGTGAAGGCGCCACTCACCGTTGAATACCGCATGTTGGAAAGAAGCGTTTGAGCCTGCTTGCGCTCCCGCTGCAAAAACAGAAGCGTAATTCGAGAGGTTCGATGCGTTCGCCCAAACCCACTGGCTGATGGTGAAGGTGCCATTCCAATCTTGAACATCGACCTCAAGGTAATCGTCCACACCATCGTACCACAAGCAGCCGCCATCAACGCATGCGTTCCAATTGCTCGCATTCATGTTGTAAAGCGTGAAGTGATCTCCCGATGCTGAATCGTTTGCTGATGATCCTGAACCGTCCTCAAAAGACCAATGATGTTGTAGGTCGTTGGAAGATGGAATGTAATCTCCAGCAAGTTGGTACGACGTGGAGGGAATGGGTGCTTTTGTTTGATTTGGCCCTTCCCATTGCAGGGTCAATCCGTGAGGCCCTCCTCCTTGGAAGAACTCAATCCTGAAATCATGCAGCCCTTCATCGAGAATGATGCTGTTGGACTGTTCCCGCATCCCGTGGCTGCCATAATTGGTCACGAGGCTGGCATCGTTGAGCCAAAATTCAGAACCGTCGTCGCTGGTCAGATAAAAGGTCCAATTGCCGGTTTCCGGCACATCGATAAGGCCACTGAATCGAGCCCCCCAATCGTTTTTGAAACGATTGTCAAGACCGGGGTAGGCGTTGTAGCGTGAGGTGTAATCCAGTTCTGTCTCGATTCTGATGTGATCGGGGACGCGGTCGATGAGTGAAGGCATTGAGCCGGTGTTGAAACTGACTCCATCATTGTCGAAGAATTCTGCGAAAATCCCGGGTGAACCATCCGCTGCCTCGGGCATGCACTCTGCTGCCACTGCAGCTTCCATAGCAGAAGAACCACCGTCTTTCACGGAAGATTGCAGGGTCCAATTGAAAGAATCCCCTGAAGAGAGTGTCGGGAGGGTGGCTTCCCAAAATTTGGAGCCGCTTGAAGTGGAACTGCTGGCAGTGTCAAAGCCTCCGTTGGGCAATGAATTACTCGCCCAACCCCCGTCGTTCGAACCCCACGACGCGTAGCCCATCACGTTGCTGATGTTGGTGAGAAACTCTGAAGTTTCATCAAAGTGCGTTGGAAGACCAAGCGTTGCGTTTAATGTGGTGTTTGCCGTGTATAAATCATCGTTCCAGAACTTGTAACCAGAACCGTTTCGATTTGTGGCCAGGTCCAAGGCGAAAACACCACGTGAGCCTAAACTGTTGTTCGCTTTCTCGATCAATCCGAGTGCAGTTTCGACCGTGTAGCCAGTCAAACGGGTGATAAGGAAAAATCCGTATGTCTCGCGGCTGAACGCCTCCATACTTTTCCCGGCAAGTGGACCATAGTCGTGGTCAACCCAATAATCTGCACCGACACTGCTGTTGTACTGCCCGCCAACCAGCGCTAATTCCTGGTCAAAGCTTGCTTTGTCGTTGCCACCATTGATACGCAAAGGCATTCCTTTGGTTGTCACCAAGTAATTGATGCTCGAGGCGTTCGAGCGGTTTTGGATCATTTCGAGGAAGGGTTCTGCAAAATAGGTATTGAACTGATCTCGATTGATAGTTTCCTTCGTTGGAGCACTGCTGTTATTGAACACGAAAACGCGCTCCATGCTGATGTTGCGGGCGGTGATGAAAGCCCATCCAATGGTCCTGCTTGCTTCTGAATTGTTGTTGATCAACACCCCCACATCGCTGTAATCGTACACCGACAAGAAGTCAAAACCTTGAGGCATAGCAATTGCAGACCAGGGGGATTGATTCCAAACTGATTGGTTGGATTCTGTGCTAAATCCTACAAAAGCCTCCTCGAGATGACGCTCAAGGGGATGCGAGCTGTTCTGCGCGGTGGGCCCTGGGGTTGGAATCAGAGAGATGACTGGTGATAACAACAGCAGAAGAACAAATGAAAACGCAGTGAACTTCGTCTTCATCATCGAAGTTGGCTGATGGATGTATGGTTTAGCAGTACCGCTAAGAAGTCCATGCAATAGAAGCGGCAAATGGGTAATCTCGCTCGTTTTGAATTTTAAAAAAACTGTGATTTCAGGCGTTTTCATCATTGGTTTGCGAACTTGATAAGTAAGGTGGCCTCTCTTGCTTGGCATGATGGCAGAACTTTACATGGCGCGAACATGCAAGTGGGGCGTGCTACGAGTTGTCGGTGGAGATGTGTGGAATCACAGTGGTGATGTTCTCATCACCCCAGCGAACAACAGGCTCTCTGGCAGAGAAGGTCTCGATGCCCTCATTCACAAGAAAGCAGGGCAAGAGTTGACCGATGTCACCCGTAACATTTGCCTCGATATGCGCAAAATCAACGCCCCTCCATGCGCTGTCACCAAGAATGTGGTCACCGAACCTTACCAGCTAGCAACGAATTTCAAGCATATCATTCACGTTGTTGGCCCTGATTGCCGCCGACCAAATCAAGATGAAGCCCGCCGAACATTGCTTCCAGAAACCTATGCAAACCTGTTTGCTACGCTTGCAGAGATGGATGTCGATTCCATTATTTCGCCCCCAATTTCCATGGGGATCTTCGCTTACCCTCACCGTGAAGGCGCACGGCTGACCCTCGAAATTATCCTTGGTTTGCTCGATGGGGAAGAGGACCCTGGCTTCAGCCAATACACAATCGTTGTCAAAGAACGGAACTTTATTTCAAACATGCGAACGGTCTACCGCGAAACGGAAGACCAACTGCCCGGCATCGATACAACCACTGCGTGATGTGAAACCATGGTTGACCTCGCGGCCATGGTCAGCAGTACCCTCGCCGCTGACCGGAAACCGTTCAATGCTGTTTTGATGATGGCCAGCAACGCTCGTAAGGTGAGGCTTGTGGCCGATGTGCTGCCAAAAGAAATGCCTTTGACCGTGCTCACCAGTCAAAACAGAGTTGCAGAACACCTTGAGGAAGCTGGCATCGAATGCACCCTGCTCGAGGAGAGCCTGACCGCACAGGGGCTTGGCGTGCTCAACCAAATGCATGATTTGGTGCTCCAAGCAATTGGCGAGGGGCGTCTGTCAAGGGGTGAACGTTTGCTCGTCGTGCTGGCTGAACCGATTGATGGCGTGATGGTGATCGACACCACGATGCTCAACACCAACCGTTTTGCCAACCTTGCTCAGGAATTCAATATTGACTTGGAGGTTTTGACCCAATTGATGAAACTCGCCCGGCATCTCGGTGGAAGAGGAAGGGAGGGCCATGCGGTCGGGGCGTTGTTTGCAATTGGCGCCCTGCCCTCATTACGAAAGCATTCAACAGCCCTGGTGCTAAATCCATTCAAAGGCCATCCTCCCGAAAAACGAACCATTCTTGACGAAGCGAATCACGAAACGCTTGCGGAATTCGCTTGGCTAGACGGGGCCATTTTATTCAACAAAGAGGGTGTTGCGAGCGATGCTGGGCGATACATTCAGGTGCCAGCGGGCGTGACAACAAAAGCTGGCGAAGGTGGCCGGCACCTTGCTGCGAGGGCCATATCCCAATTGACTGAAGGGCTTGCTATTTGCGTGTCCTCGACAGGAAGCATCACGCTTTATGCCAGTGGAAGGGATCGTTACAAAGTCAGGTTGAGCTGATCATTCCTCTTCAATCGATCTTCGAGAAGAATTGAGGCCACGTTCTGCTGAATTCAATCGTTCAGTCGCCAATTCAAGTTCAGATTGCGCGTGCGTGAGTCTCGCTTGATTCAAATTCCGTTCAATGCTTAATTTGCTGCGATTGATGCTGCTTAGTCGTTGATTGCGATCTTTTGGCTTGAGAGCCTCGCCCCGTTGATTCATCAGCCATTCTTCAAGCAGGGCTTGGCCCCACTCTGGAGCCCGAAGGCGTGCTGAGAGGATAATCTCCGATGAGCGATGACGAAAGCGAACCCTTCCATCTGGAGTTCGATGGGCTTGAATTGAGCCCGGGCTCCAACGGTCTTGCGGGATATGGAGGTGCGCCTTACAGTGCAATCTACCGTCAACTTCGTGAGTGAAATCAGCGACCAAAACCCCTCGATTGAGTTTGATAAACACCTGGAGCACGTCGTCGTGGGAGTCCCATTCCGAGAGGGCCATTGGCACTTGACCCCACGTCTCCTCACACCACGCTTCGAGGGCCATCTTGTGGGACAACATGGCACTTGGTTGAATCGAACCGTATTCAACTTTGTTCATCACCCACCAAGACAATTCGGTTAAGGTTGAAGGCAGAAGACTTGTTGGCCGACTCATGGATGGAGCATGGGGGTCGGTTCAGGCCGATTGGAAACTTGTGCTCCTTTTGGTGCTGCTCTGGTATATTCTCTTACGAGCATGGGAGCGAAACGGCACACTGGACCGCTGGAACGCCAGTCGCGTGTTCGGCTTTGTCCTCATGGTTCGAGGAACATACGGCTTGAAAGCCCTCGAAAAGGTCGCCAAGCCCCGAAAATTTTGGAGGATCTATGGCGAGGTCGCTCTGTGGATTTGTGTTGGTTCAATGCTGCTTGTCGGTTTATTGATGGGTTTGGCCTTCATTGGAGCCCTGCTTTCTCCGCCGACCACGCCACCTCCGTCTGCGAGTGAACTCGTAGCAATTCCAGGACTCAACCCAATGATCCCGCTCGGCTGGGGGGCAATGGCGTTCATTGTCGCCTTAGTCATTCACGAATTTGGCCATGGTTTGCTCGCTCGGGCCCACGGTATGCGAATTCGAGCGTTCGGCCTGCTTCAACTTGGGCCGTTGCCGTTAGGAGCGTTCGCAGAACCTCAGTACGAAGAATTGCATCGCGCACCACGCAGAGAACGTATGCGGATGTTTGCTGCAGGTCCTGCGACCAACTTGTTTGCCGCTTTTGTCTGCTTATTGATGCTCGGTGGTTTAGCCGGACAACTCGTCTCGACCACGCCACACCCACACGTGCGAGCCCTCGTTGTCGATGGGGGGGCAGAAGAAGCCGGAATGGAACCTTGGGATTTGATCCTCACAATCAATGGAACTGAAGTCATTGGACTTGATGGCTTTAGGGACGAACTGAACGCCTACAAAGCAAATGACACTGTATTGATGGATGTGCTGCATGAAAATGGAGAGCAAGAAACTCTCACAGTGGTGCTGGGCGACAAATACCAGTACTATCAGGACCTAGGATGGAGTAAAGAAACAATCGAAGCGGCTGAGATCGCGCCCGAAGACCCGTTTTTGGGGGTTGAGGGGTTAGGTGAAGGAACACAAGGTATCGACCGATTAGCCGGACCATTTTCACCACGTTTTGAAGGTGGAACGCTCGTCAAAAGCGTCTATGCTCCGTTCCACATTTTGACCATCATGATCGTTCCCTTCCAGTTGCAAGGTGTTTCGATGTACCCTATGGAAGAAGCAATGCTGACCGCTGCCGATGACGGTTTGGGCGCTGTTCTTGGTACCAACGGGGTGTTGTTCATGGTCAATTTCTTCTTCTGGTTGATGTGGGTCAACATCCTACTTGGATTCACCAATTTGATTCCAATGGTGCCATTTGACGGTGGTCATCTGTTCAAGGACACCCTCCACGGCACTCTTTCGTCTGTCAAAAAGCTCGGGAAGAAAACAAAACTGTGGGACATTCACCCGATGTGGATCGATCACATTTCGAGTAAAGCATCGAACTTTTCTTCGCTCGCTTTGTTGATGATGTTAATCTTCATCATTGCCGTGCCTTACTTGTGAACACATCAAGATCGCCGCCTGGCTAATTCTGCCAGCACGTTAGTTTGTGTTCGCCCGCGCAAAACTGCACCGAGCGGCTTGGGCTGAGGTGCGTCAGAAGAGGTATCGGGCAAATCGCTTGGTGGCGATGCTGAGGCTCGTGCAGTCAATCCAGCAAGTGTTGCGGCTTCAGAGCCTGCTGTAGAACAGAGCAAAGCAACGAATTGATTGAGCGGCATCCCGGACTCCCAATGCAAATAATTTGAGCCATTACGCGTTTTCGGAAACGGAGGAATCCACTTCTCAAGCTGCCGCAATCGGCCAGTCAAATTTGAAGTTTCAACGCGAAACACGCGCCATGAATCCCCTCGTACGCCTTTCAAACGATGGGCGTAAAGCGGCATCAAATGACAGCGTTCACCTTCATTGACCATTGCATCATACTGATCTTTTGTCCGACCAGAGAGGTACAGTTTGTCCGCCTTGGTGCTTTTGACTTCAATTGGGAAGCATAAATCACCACGTAGGGCAAGTAAATCACCCGTGCCTTCCATACCTGATCCTGCGGCTCGAACGACCAAAAAAGGACGATCAAGCACCAAACGCATGCGCTCTTTTTCCACTGGTGAACACGACCGAATCACCCCTTCCACCCCTTTTGGGACGCCAGCAAGCACCTGGCGTAATTCCCGTTCATACTGGCTGGACACAACCGCCCATCAATGTCAATCGTTCTTGATGACTTCGGCTAAAAACACGACTTAGAAGCAAAATTCAGCGGGTAAAGATTTGAGCGAAGTGTACAAACTTCCTTGAACCCCCCCTGTTGTTCCAATGACGTGACGAGGCTGGCGATTCGAACCATGGATTTCCGCTTGGCGTTCCGCTTGATGCAGGCCCTCAAGCGAAGGAAACTCAAATTTGACCTGCTTGACCACGATGCGCCCCTTGGGCATGCAGAAACGGTGTGGTTTTCATCCGAATTAGAGGTGGTCGGCCGCGAGCATGAAGGGTGGCCAGTAGCGGTGTCTTTGGAAGGAATCGAGGGCTCGATTGAAAGGGCGCTGCTTCACGTCCGAGGCGTTCATCACATTCACGAACTGATCTTCGGTATCGATCCGGGTCCCCGACCGGGCATTGCCTGGATGGGGGATGGCGTTGTCATGGGCATGGCACAATTGGAATCACTGGACCGCGTTGTCGACCATATCGCTAGCGTCACCAAAGTGGCTGAACACAAATCCACCAAAATCCGCATTGGTGACGGAGCACCTTTGCTTCGAGATCAAATCATCAACGAATGCATTGCTGCAAACTTGCACATCGAGCAAGTGAATGAGTCGAAAACCTCCAAAGGGTTGCTGCGGCATAATCATGTCATTTCTGCAGTTCGTATCGCGATGATCAGGGGCGAGAGGGTTTGGGAGCAACGAGACATCGCTCCAAGCGAGGGAGAACTCAGAGAAATTCAACGCCAGAGCCGTAAAATGAGCAACGGTCGAAAGACCATTTCGGCTGAATTAGCCTTGGCGGTAGCGCGTGGTGAATTGGGCCTAGATGAAGCGTTGAGCGCTTGACTATTCTTCTTCCATCTCATCTTCAGCCAACTTGATCTCCGGAGCACCAGAAATCATTTTCTTGAGGAGTGGTTCTAAGATTGAAGGGGCGAGCAACACCCCTGCAACGACAGCAAACAAAGCGAGGTAGGAGGAATTTGGCACGTAAACTGTACCTGGCGAGGCCGGATCATTGTTGAGGGCGAGTTTGACCGTTCCAAGCCACGGCAATTCACCACCAGCTACACCGATCAACCATGTGTCCCGAACAGGGCGGACGACGCCCGAAGCGCTGTGCACCCCCACAGAGCCATTGACGGCGCTTGAGCCCTGGTCGACTGAGCAATGGTTGTTATCGCCGAGGGTTAACATCCCTGCTTGAGAGGGTGTCCAATTCCAAATAACGAGGTGGGGCTCGACGTTCGCGTGTGCCATTCGTTTGCAATCGTAATACCCCGCATCCACGCCGTCAAACGCAATGCTGATGCTTGAGGCATTGACCACTTTCGTTCCAGGGACGGTCCACGTCATCACGCAAGACCCCATTTCACCATCTTCGTCGAAATGGGCGTCATCATAGCTTCCACCGTCCGGGCAATGTTCGTTCGATGGGGAATCGTCTGCAACGGTTCTGTCTGGTGATTGGGTCGTGGCAGCTACAACTTCGAGGATGGCGCGATGGATGATAGGCGTCCCACCCTCTCCGTTTTTGTCGTAAATGATCACATCGCCTTCCATGCCGTGCGACTCATAACCAAAATTTGGATGGGATGGATTGGATGCTTCAGCAAAGGTGATCACGGTGCTCATCGGTTGAGCGTGAACGAGCACCAAATCACCAGCATCGATGCTTCCGACTTCCCCGTTTTCTTCATGAATCATCGAGGAGGACTCAACCACCACGAGCGGTGGCATCGAGCCGGTATGCGCGTACAGACCGAGCACCAAAATACCAATCATTCCGGCGGCAAGCACCATTTCTCGAGCGAGTGAGTGCAGGGGGTCGTGCGGCTTGTGTTGCGTCAACCAGACTCCCCTCTGCCTCACCGTCGGAGTCCCTTGCTTTCAAGGAATGCCGTCCATGCAGCATCGTGACCTGCACCTAGTGCATCAGCGGATTCGTTCCCTTCGTATTTCCTTCGACGTAGTTCTGAAGTCGATTCGAGGCTCTTGAGTTCTTCCAAAAGCAAGGCATGGCCTCGAAGATTGAGAAACTCTGGCAACACGAGCAACAAAAGCACTCCTGAAACGGCTCCAAGGCCAATGGCAAGTCCAGTCATGTCCGTGAAACTTTTGACGTCTTGAAGGAAGAGAAGGTGAGCAGCACACATGAGGAACAAGATCCCAAGTGCACCTGCTGCTGCTGCCGTGTATCCGAGTTGTTTGCCATGTTGGTTGGCCCACCAATTTGAAAATATACCAAAAATCATGCTTCGCCCCGTTGGGAAAGAATCCGAACAACTTCTTGAGGCTTCCTTTGCTACGGGCTTGGTGGGATGTCAAATCAACCCACCACAAATAGAATATATCCTCAGGGCTCCCAATCTGAATGAATACGGGTCCCAAGCCCTTGAACCGAATGTGACGGGCCGGGGTGAAGTTGAAATGCTTTGGCCGAGGTGGGCCGAAGGCCCATTGAGGGACATACGGTGATTTTCATGCGAAAAGCAATTTTTCTTACCCTTATTTTCCTTACTTCCCTGATGGCACCGATCGCTGCTGGAGCGACCACTGAGACTCAGTTTCAAAACGGCACCACCTCCTACACCCACACATTTGCGGGCAGTGGAAACGGCACGGCTGGCGAACTTTCAATTCCATACGGAGCCGAGGTGACCTCGGCAGAATTCAAACTGCGCGGCGATGCGAGCAGAACGAGTTACACGAATTTCACAACCAACGCTCACTTTGGCGGTGCAGGCGATGGTTCATGGGCAGGCTCACCTCCTTCTCCATTCACCTCTGGATCCCGTCAAAATGTCAATGTCGATGCTCAGCAACTCCAGTTGAAGGGCAATCCTACCTCTGGCGATGTTGATTTTGGCCGAACGCAGCAGGTTCAATCAAAAGCCTCAGCCGTTCAAAACACCACTGGCCAATTCATCGCCAATGGAGACCAAGGCTACACGGGCCTCACCAAAGTGTTCCCGCAATTGAGCGTCAGCACAACAGCGAGCTGGAATCACATCGGCGTCGTCGTGTTGATCGAGGACGAATACCACGTCATGCGATACACAAACCAATACTTGACTTCATTGCCAACCATTTTGCGAATCAACTCAACCACTGGCGCCTACATTGGCACAGCGGGCTTCAACACGAACGGTTGTTCATCAAGCAATTACTACAGAATGTCCGACGCTGTGGTCGATGGAAACAATGTGTACACGGCACACGGCACCTATTACTACCTCACCAAATGGTCCGTCAATCCGACCTCCATGCAATGGAAGTGTGAACAATCTTGGTCGTTCAGCCCAAATTACGTCACAGGTGTTGACATCGACGAGTCCACAGGAAAGATGTGGGTCTCAACCTACAGTTATTCTGCCCAAGCGCATTACTTGAACGAAGTCGACAAGAGTTCTCCAACCAGGGTCAACGGAACTTGGACGCTCGGCAGCACATCCACCATACCGACACAGTATGGTGCTGGACTTGTGGTGAATTACCCAACGATTGTGTACAACGAATACGATATGTCTTACAAAAGCGGGGTTGGTTACAATTACGATAGCTACCACCACTACCTCAGATTTAACGGCAATTTCATTGAACACATGGGCGTAAAACCCGTCACTGAAGGAGGGCACTACGGGCTTGTTGAAGCAGATGATGGAAAACTAAGTTTTTCATGCTCTTATTACAGCACAGCCTACTGCCCCTCATCCTCCAGACATAAGGTGTACAGCCACGGAGACGGTGCGTTGTTTGATGCACGGACACCGACGTCCACTTCGAACCTCATCCTGGGCACTGCCATCTCAATTTCAAAACCGATCTCTGAATTCCAAGTCACCGGCATCATTGGACACATGCCAACTGGTACAAGCATCAGCGTTGATCTATCAAACGATGGAGGGACAACGTGGCGCAACGTTAACGCCGGGCAAACGGTGCTTTTCTCAAGCCCGAGCAACAGCCTGCTATGGCGAGCGACCCTCAACGGTACGACCACGGCGACACCAATCCTTGATGGAATCGGCATACAATACACCACATCCTACGTCAATTCCGCTTACATGTATGTGAACCAATACGTCGGCAGTGGAACGGCTACAATTGTCGCCGCGACCCTTACATGGAACGCCACAACTCCATCTGGGACTTCGATACGGGTCAATTATGGCTATGCATCATCGTCGACATGCACATCTGGAAGCTCTGGAGTGCAAACTTGGACAACGGCCCAATCTGGCCAAACCAAGACGATGAGCCCAACAGGATATTACATGTGCTTGAGGATCGAATTGTCCACTTCCAACAGTCAGAATACACCCTCGATTTCGAACCTCATCGTAGCACAGCACGCTGATGCGCCAAAGGAGTCGGGCATTGAAATCGGAGGGCTTCTCAACGAAGACAAGCCGTATGAATGGACCACACCAACCTGTTGGAAGATGTCCTCGAGCGATGGCGCATTGATGGGCCCTATCACGGTCACACACGTCACCGCTTCCGCCGGAGTCAACAACCTCCTCAAGTGCCTCAACGACCGAATCCCAGATACTGGGGCCGGTATCGCAAACTTGTCGATTGGAGTTGTTGCGGCTTCTTCTGGTATTCTCGAATTGCAGTCGTTCTCGATCACCTACACTGTGAACACCATCAACCTCGACATTCAAATCCCAGTCGGTGAAGTGCTTCACGAGCGTTTGCAACCCTACGAAGTGGTTACACGCCACATCATAGGTGAAGACGCATCAAGCATGAGTGAAGCAACGCTCACCCTGCAAACCAATTCAATTGCAAAGAATCCAACGATGACCTGGCAAAATGGTGATGTCTTCCCCGATCCGAACGATCCAGAAGATTACATCGAAATGGATGCCAGTTCATGGTCGGCTGAAAACAACGGTATTCTAGAAATTCATTGGATTTTCCATGTGACTTCTGAATTCCCAGATCAAAGCAACGTCCGCTTCAAGACCGGTTGTCTGGACAACAGTGGGTCTGCGGGCTATGCTCCACTTGATTTGCTCAGCGATGAGACGATGGAAGTCAACCGCAGTTTCGGCCTTGGTTGGCTCAAGGTCCGCGACAACGAGGGCCCGCTTACGATGGATGATGTGCCCGACAATTCATGGGTTGCTGCGGGCGAAACCTTGTACTTCCAAGGTGCAATGTGGTTCTACAACACAGAAGACGCACCCAAGGACAGCGCTTTCGATGTTCGAATTTCCCGCAATGGATGGGTTGAGAGCACCGCTCGCGACACAACCAACAACAATGGTACGTTCTTCATCGGCATTGACTTGCCTGAAATTGATGTTCCAGACGGTCTGACCTATGAGGTTCAAACTTACAACGAGCGCGATGCAACTCATGTGCTGGCCTCGAACAGCGACTGGCAACGAACCTACAAGGTCGACGCTACCGCACCGGAAAGAATGAATTTCGCTCCAATCGATGACGCTTACGAAGCTGCAAGCAATCAACAAGAAGTGAAAGTCTTGGTCAACGACGATGTTGGCCACCCAATGAGCCTCGACCTCATGTATTGGGTTGAAGCAGACCACGACAGCAATCGGAACGGAGAAGCAGATCCTCAAGAATACGCAATGAAGAGCGTCTCCAACATGACCGAAGCGAAAAACAAGTGGTTCATCACCACCATTGACCATTCGCGCAACCCCAACATGGGACGGGTGTCCTACTACTGGCAGGGCGGAGATCAGGCAGGAAACTCACTGTTCTATTCAGTGGTTGGCGACGATGACGAAATATTCACCTTTGAATCCGAATCTGGGTTTGAACATGATGATGCAACTTTCCGGACTCGTAAGGACTCCAGCGCTGTTTACACAGGTTTGGAATGGGTTGGCCATGAAGACAACGCTCCAATTTTCGCTGGTATGGAGCAAGTCATTACCCTCGGGTTCATCGACGCAAACACCGCAATCGATTTCGAACACATTTCCCTCGTGTTCGACTTTGAAGGACCAAACCCCTTGCGTGACGCTCAACGAATCTCCTATTCTGGTATGAACGACACCTTCTGGTCTGAGAGTGAATTCATCACCCTTCTTTCAACCAGCAGCATGCATGAAACCACCAACGAATCTGGACTGCCATGGATTCAATTGGCGTTCCACTTCGAAATCGGATGGAACTGGCCTGATGAAGAAATGGGCGATGTTGCGTTGATTTACAAGGAACGTGGCTCCCCGTACGAAGATCGTATTCTGCTGCTCGAACACACGTTCCGTGTAGAGAACGATCTGATGTTGGCGCCCAGTGATTACCTCGTTGAAGACATCAGTGAACCTCGAACTGGGCAGGTTGCGGATGGCAGCAGAGTTCGCAAGGATGACCGACTCGCATTCACAGGCACCGTCGTCTATGAAGGAAGCAGCGTACCTGCTCCACGTGACGTTGGAATCCTTGTCGAAGTCTTCGATGGTGAAAAGATGTGGAGCGACGGTTCGCTGACCGAAGAAGGGCACTACGCCGTCGAAGTCCCTCTTTCTGCTGCAAGCACCCTCCAATCTTCACCGACCAGAACGTGTTTGATTTCGATCACGAACATTCCCGGTCGAGGTGAAGACATGACTGGAACCTTGGTTTCCACCACACTCCAAGTGATTGTTGACGATGCGGCCCCCCGGGTCGTGAAGCGTACAAGCCCACTGAATGTCATCGATATCTCAGCAAACAACGACCTCACATTCGTTCCTGTTGAATTCCACGGAACTGAAGACGCAGATTTGACGGGTTCACGCCAAATGGTCCACTGGGTGATGCGCGACGCAACACGAACCGTGACCATCGGTGCAGGCTCAACATTGCTTGGCATGCAACAGGAAGGGCAGAATGTCATCTGGACTGGAGCCGTCGATCTTACCGATGGTGGCAGAATTACGCCCCAGGTTGGTGACTTCGTTGGATTCTATGTCAGTGGTTACGACGCAGCAGGAAACCAATTCCCTGTCGTTTCAAATTCCGAAGCGAGTCCTGTCCCCGAGCTTGCTGTCGACGACACTGACTTCGAGCGCCAATGGATCCGTCTTGGAGCCGTTGGACCTGAACTCCGGGTTCGCTCCATTGACTTGTCTGACGATCACGTTTCACCCGGTTCGACCATCGATGTCAATGCAGAAGTGGTCAACACTGGCGGTACGACAAACTCATCGTTCAAAGTCAGTTTCTATGCCGGTGACGCCGACAAACCATTCGACGAGGTAACCATCACGGGGATTGCCTCGGGTGAAATCATTCCAGTGACAACCACTTGGAGTGCTGAAGAAGTCGACCGATTGCGAGTCGTTGTCGATCGTGACAACCTCATTGTCGAAGTGAACGACGATGACAACAGCGCAGAGCATTCCGTTGAACTCGCCTACCCCAAGTACCTCGGATGGTTTGATTCACCAAGGGAAAACCCACTTGCATGGATTTTCATTATCACCTCAATCATCGTTTTGATTGGTGTAGCAAGCATTGCTTCGCGCACCAGCATCGACCACAGTGAAGGCCTCTTTGATGAGGAAGAAGACTGGGAAGATGAAGAAGATGAAGAAGAAGATGATGACTACGATGACGATTGATGTCAAAGCACTCGTTTAGGGTAGTTTTGAAATCCTGCGTCACTGCAAATCCTCAAAAGAGGTTGGCATGAGGCTTACTCAAGGAGGGTGGGGAGAGTATGTCTGGCGTTTTTTCCATCCTCGATGAAAGGCTTGCTCAATCGCTTGAAGAAAAGGGATGGCAACCAACCCCGGTTCAGACCGCTGCCCTGCCCCAACTGTGCGCTGGGGAAGATCGAATCATCATCGCTCCGACCGGTTCGGGAAAAACGCTCACTGCCGTTCTGCCCGTTCTGCATCGGTGCCTAAGTGAAAATTGGGACCCGCTGGCAATCCTCTACATCACGCCCTTGAGGGCCTTGAATCGGGATGTTGACCGGCGATTGGAAGAAATTGCGACTGCGGTCGGACTGAAAATAGGACTTCGCCACGGCGACACCACTCAAAGTGAACGAACGCGTCAAACGAGGAAACCACCGCACCTGCTCGTCACCACGCCAGAAACATTCCAATTGATGTTCACGGGAAAGAATTTGAGAAAATTACTGAAGAGTGTACGCGCCGTGATTGTCGACGAAGTACACGATCTTGCCGCCAGTGAACGAGGGTGGCAATTGTCGCTTGGACTTGCTCGATTAGAGGCCCTCTCTGGCCGAAAGGTGCAGCGGATTGGCCTCTCTGCAACCGTAGGTAATCCAGATCAAGTTGCCCAGTGGCTTTCACCTCACCGAGGCGAAGCAATCATCGCTATGGGCGAACGAAGCACAGACCTGAGTGTCGAATGCGCTCAACCACTTGCTGAAGATGAAGTCGGGGGTATTGAATTGGGCGTGACGCCTAGGGTTCATGCCAGTTTTCGCCGGCTCATCGAAGTGCTGCGAGCAGAACCTCCGTGTTTGGTGTTCGTCAACAGCAGGAACGATGCTGAGACAATTGCCAATCGACTCCAAACTATGGCCCCTGACGTGCAAATTGGGGTCCATCATGGCTCACTCGCTGCAGAGACTCGACAAGATATGGAAGATCGGTTACGGGCTGGAGATCTCGCCGGATTGGTGTGCACATCCAGCTTGGAGTTGGGTATTGACGTTGGGAAAATCCGACGCATTGTCCAAATCAAGAGCCCACGTTCTGTCGATCGAATGCTGCAACGTGTAGGTCGAGCCGACCACCGTTTAGGCGGGGTTGGACGAGGGTATCTCTTGGCGTGGGATGCTGATGAGATCGCAGAAGGCGCGGTGGTGGCGCGACGCGCTATGTTCGGAGAAATTGAGCCGGTGGAATGGCGCCAACGTCCGAAGGCTGTCGTTGCCAACCAACTGGTGCTCATGGCCCATTCCCACAACGCAGTCCCGATTGATACAGCAACTGAAATCATTGGAAATGCGAGTCAGTTTGAAGGCTGGAACCGGCACGATACCGAGGCGATCTTGAAAGTCCTCGCTGACAGTTGGATCCTTCGCCATACACCCGATCCAAAGGAAATTCCATGGTACAGGTGGCCTGCTAAGGTCTACGCATTAGCTCAAGAAGAAGCCGCTGCGAAGAAATTGAACCTCCCAGAAGAACGACCGAGGTACAACGTGCCCGATGAAGAGATTTCCAACGACCTCAAGAGCCTTCAAGTGCCTGTACCGGCGCTGTTTGCAAATGGTTGGTTCTCAACCGCAGGAAGAACCCGTCAGTGGGTCAGCAACCACCTCTCGATGATTCCGGACAAGCAATCCTACAGGGTCCGAGATTCGGTGACACGACGAACGCTAGGAAATGTGGACGAGGCGTTTGTGCTTTCCCTCAACGACAGCGGTGAAGATGACGACGGTTCTCGAAGGCAATTTGTCATGGCTGGCCGCACATGGATGATCATCGATGCTGATCCCGAACAGTCAGAATTGCTGGTTGCCCCAATTTCAGATCAAGCCAGCGCTCCGCAATGGGTCGGTGAATTACCTCCGGTGCCGAAGGCAATAGCGAGGGACATTGGTCGGCTAAGAGGGCTCGTTGCAGAAGACATCGGCGCCTTTGAGAACCCGCCTACCATTGACCATGATGCGCTCGATGTCAATGGGATTTTTGCCGGTAGAGAATCATTCCTCAAAGACTATCCAATCGATGATGAAGCGCTTGGCTTGCTCGCTGAAACCATCACCAATCACATTGAAGCAACCGGTGTGCTGGCAACGGATCGAAAAATCACGATTGAAGAGCGAAAGGATGCAATCGTCATCAATTCCTGCCATGGGTCTCGTATTAACGAGGCTCTTGGTCACTTTTTGATGGCGATGGCTTCGACGAAGACCGGTAAATGGGGCCGGCTTGTCAATGAACCAACTCGTATCAGCCTGCAAACGGGTGAAATTCATGCAGATCACATCGTAGGCTGGCTGAAAAATACACCCCCCGATGCTCTTCAGGGGTTGCTGAGCGTCACGCTTCCAAATTCAAGGCAAGTGCGATGGCGATTTGCCCAGGTGGCCAAAACGTTCGGTATTCTTCGTCATGGCGTCGATCCGAGAAAGATCAACCTTCAGGCGCTGCTTCGCAAGTATCGAGGCACGGTCGTGATGGAAGAAGTGCTCGACAAATTGTTCCACGAACGAATGGACGTGCTCGGCGCAAGGGATGTGTTGCACGCTATTCAATCTGGATTGATTGAATTGGAAGTGTCCCCCACTGGACCAATGGGAGTTTCCAACCGCTCGAGCAGGGATCTATTGCTCCCAAACTGGGACAACGCCGCTGTTCGAGAAAAATTACGAACTCGTCTGATCAATGAACGGGCGGTCTTGTGCTGCCTGAAATGCAAAAATACGCGTCGGTTCAGGGTTGAACGCTACAATGAAATCGAAGGCATCAAGAAGTGCACAAAATGTTCTGGTACGATGCTCGCCTGTGCGAGGGAGGGTATGCAAACTATGCTCGAGGGATGGGTCGCATCTGAGGATGAAAAGGACCAGGGAAGGATGATGAAAAATGCCGATATCGTTCAAAGTCGAGGCTATGAAGCGATTCTTTGCCTCATGGGCCGCGGTATTGGTGAAGCGACTGCACAGCGGTTGCTCAGGCGCACCCAACGCAACAACCTCGAAGGTCTGCTGGAAGCGATTCACAACGCAGAGATTGAGTACGCCCGAACCCGTCGTTTTTGGGCTTAAACTGGAGATTCAAGTTGATTGATCGCCAGCGCTGCAGCGACCACATCGCCATCCTCCCACCAGTCCACGGCGATGAAGGTCGGGCGTTTTCCATGTTGAATCCAGCATTCTGTTGCCCGTTCGATGAGGAATTCAACATCGTTTGCCTCATCACCCCGTGAAGGGTCAGAGAGACCTAATGGCCCCTGCAACCAGTTGTTCATATGGAACACTTCCTGTTCAGGATCACCCCGGAGTGGGTCGCAGTTCATGTCTTCGGTGTTTTCTTCAGCAAAATTGGTCGTCCAACTGTGGGTGAGGAAATCATGAATCCAAGGGTGTGAGGGATCGCCTCCTTGCTCCCAGAACACAACCAATGGAGTGCCAGCATCAATCATTTGTATGAGGGTTGGCCATGGTGTGTTCACATCGTGCAGGAAGACTTGGTCATACAATCCAGCCTCTTGAAAAACGGCTTGAAGGTGGTCAGCTTGGACATAATTTTCAACAAGTAGGGTGACAACATCCCTCGGTGCTGAATCCATAAGTGTCTTCAATTGACTCAACCAAGCCTCGGCATTGACGTTGCCATACGAGCACGGACTGAACCCTCGATCGTCATCCCCGTGACAAAGGCGAACTGTTTCGACGCGCTCATCGCCCAATGTCTCGTAGTGTGTGTCCACCATGAACGCCCTCATGCCTGCGTTCCACTGAGCCATCAACCCTGTTTGGTGATTGGCAGCCGGGTAGTATATGCCATCTTCATGGGTGGAAAAGGCATTATGAGTTTCGGGAAAAGTGACCTCATCATAGGTTCGTTCGCAAAGAACTGCTAACCCATTGCAGGACTCACTGGATTGTTGGTCCTCTTCGGTGATTGAATCTGAAAGGGGGACCGTCGGCGTTGTGCACCCCGCCAACAGCATCAGCGTTGCGAACACAACAGCACTGAGGCCCGCCCGCATAGAAAATGCGTGCATCACCGCACCCATCAATCCCTCGGTGGCTCAAGCACCAGAACCACAGGAATCTGGTCCTTGAGGGATTTAGGTTGGGACATGAGAACTTTTAAGGGGCCAAATTTAGCAACCACCATGGGGAAGGTCGGAGGCTTATTGCTCGTCTTCATACTCTTCACAATGCCTTTTCCCGGGTGCATAGGCAGCATCAATGAAAACTCATCAATCGATTTAGAAGTGGATTTGCCCGTCAACAACGGAACCATTGTCGAGACCTATGTTGACGGTGCCTTGTCTTCAACGCAAAACGTCGTGTTCACATTTGATTTTTCAGGCACCACAGGCACCAACCAAATCGTCACCTACGGTATCGATCTACGAAATGGCGACGAACCTGTTCTCGTCGATGCGGCAACCACCTCGAGTGTGGAGGTCACGTTCAATGATCACGGGGTCTACGCCGTCGACGCTTTCGCCATTGACGAGGCGGACGTAAGGGCCAATATGACCGTTTCAATTCGAATCGAATTTCGTATGGAATGGACTGAAACGAACACCAACGACCCGTTGCCGCTTGTCTTTGATCCTGCAGCCGGAAATCAGGGTGAAGACCCGATTATGATTGAGGTTCATTCCACCGTTGAAAACCCAAGTTTAGTCAGCCAAATCGGTGGAGGCGGCCAAACGGTGGCGTTCACATGGAGCATTGTTGACGATCAGAATGAGGCCTGTCAGAGCCGAAGCGGGCAGGCCGAAGATGGTGGAAGTGACTCTTGGAACACCGCCCACTTCAACACCTATGGAATTCATGAATTAAGGGTGCAATACGAGGATGGCCAGGATTACATCAACGTGGAACATTCGCTTTCAATCCTCTACAAGTCCTGATTTTGCTAGACGAAGTTAGAGCGGCCACGGAAGGCCAAAAACTCCGTTCAGGTAAAAAAAAACACTATTAATCGAAGGTTGAAGTCTACACCATGATTCCAACAGTACCAAGCCAAGTTCCTAAGAAAACAAAGGCAAAAGGGCGAAATTCGTCAAAGGTCTCAAATCCAGATTTGTTAATTTCTGTCGCATTTTTCATCATTATAATTGGAATTGCCTTCAGTTTCTTAAGCGAAGTGTCTTCCCCCCCTGAAGTCGATGATTTTGAAGATGGATCTGAACCGACATATGAGGAGGCTTTAGAAGATCATGAAGCCCAAAAGCGTGCATACGATGGAATTTACTTTCTCTTTTCCAGTGTTGGAACTGTAATTTTGGCAGGTGGATTATTCTTCAAAGCCACCGGGGATTCTGAACACCTCCCCGACTGGGCACGTACTGCACTCATTGCAGGAGCGATGTGGTTTTTAGTGCGTCTTTTTACCACAGAACTATCTCTATTCGAGACCGTCACGCTATTGGCTTTGCTCTAACTTGGAACCGTCCGAACAGTCACACCTGCTTCTTGCAACATCCCGTTGGAGATTTCGAAATCTTCCATCCAACGTTCTGGGATGTTGTCAACCGCTGGATAGACGACTTCTTGGATGCCTGCCTGAATGAGGGAACGAGCACAGCGGGAACATGGTGGCCACGTCACATAGGCCGTGTTGCCTTTGAGGGAGACACCGATTCGGGCGGCGTGCATAATTGCATTCTCTTCTGCGTGGCATATCAAGGGGTATTTTTTTGCCCTGTCCGTGAGTCTTTCTTGATCGTCACTGATGCCACGTGGAAAACCATTGAAGCCAGTGGATCGGATTTCTCGGTCTTCACCAACAACGACGCATCCCACCTTCGTGGAGGGGTCTTTGCTCCACCCGGAAAGGTGCAAGGCTAAGTCAAGAAAACGCTGATCCCACTTGTCGCTCATCGTCGCACCAGCCCGAGCACAGTGGTCAACGCTATCATTGCTTCGCCAAGAGCGACAGGTCTTCATTGCTCGACAGGCCCAGGGCTTCGAGGATGTTCCCTTGAAGGTACAATGAACCCAGACTGACCACGAATCCATTTCGAGAGGGATCTATCGATTTGAGATGGTCGAGCGCAATACTGGGCAAGGGTTCGACCTGAAGCTGATTGCAAGGCCACTGTAGAGCTGCAAGTTCAGTGCACGCCACGGCGGGATAGCGGCCACCTTGGGGTTCGGTCAACACGATGCAGGCGGGTGGAATTCGTTTGCATAGCGAAATCAAAGGTTGGCAAAACGCCTCCAAATCAAATTGAGGTGAGGTCCCAAACACGAGGCACCACCCATCACCATTTCTCTCAACAGCAGCGCGTATCTGACGTTCAAGCTCAGGCAATACACGCTTCAATCCTGAGGGGTTATGCGCTGCATCAAGAAGAAAACGATGAGACGGCATGTGGTTTGATTGTACGTGCTGCATTCTTGCTGGCCATTGAACCTGCTCGTAAGCATCGGTGAGGCGATCACCTGGCAAGCCAACCTTTTGGAAGAGGGCTTGGCCCAAAATGAGGGCTTCCTTTCTGACCGAAACATCAGTTGGGATTGAAATGAATTCAGGGTGGGCTGGAACCTGCTGTTCTTGCAAAATGACTTGGCCGGCTTGTCCAACTTCCTCAAGCATGGCTTTCTCTACCGCCTGCTCGGGAGGGCGCCGGATCAAAATAGGGGCGCCTGGTCGTGCAATGGCTGCTTTTTCTTTGGCAATTTGGGCAAGTGAATTCCCCAATATATCCCTGTGCTCTGTGCTGATTGATGTGACGAGTGAGGCTGAAGCAGGCCCTGCTCGAGTGGCGTCTTTCCTGCCACCAAGACCAGTTTCTAAAATCAAAACTTCAACCCCCGTATCGCTTGCGCACTGCATTGCAGCAAGGTATGTGATTTCAAAAAATGTCAACTGAATCTGGGGCTTTTGATGTGATGCTCGGGCAATTTTATCCAAGGCCGCATCGAATGTGGCTTGATCGATGGGGCTGCCATTGAAGCGAATGCGCTCTTCGACGCGGATCAAATGAGGCGAGGAAAAGAGGATGTTGGGGGTGCCGGCGAGGGTCAAGGCCCCGGCCATCAAAGCGCAAACTGTACCTTTTCCATTGCTTCCCGCAACATGGAGGATATGCTCCGGGGTGTGAGCGAGATTGAGCCGGTCGAGCACCGCCTTGGTATGCTGAAGCCCAAGGGCCATGCCACGGGTTTTCGTGGATTCAAGCCAAGCCCTCGCATCGTTCATCTCCTCCCCTCCTGTTGTTCGATAGCCCCTTGGTGAATAGCCTCTTTCCTTTATTTTCAAAAGGCGTCTTATCGCCCCCGTAGGGGGCGGAAAGCATCACCATGCTGATATGGGAACGCACACTCCGATGAGCATGAGCAACGAAAAGGCAGTGACCTCGCCAAAGCAAACTGCTAGAGCGGAGGAATCCGAAGCGTTTCGAGCGGTTCAGGCAGAACTTCGTGCCGAAGACAGCATCTTTCACATGATGAAAGAACAGATGACTTCTATGCTCGGCATGGTTGGAATGTTCATCCTTACCATCGTGATTGCATTGTTCATTCGTCCATGGTACGATGTTGCAGGCCTCCACGCCTTTGGTGAATCTGGGGCGACCCAAGTGCGCTATATCCTGCTTGAACTCACGATGATTTTTATTTTCACAGCGTTTATCCTAGCGTTAGCGAAATACAAGAAGGAATGGATCATCAAGTACGGTATAATGGGAGTTCTTGCCCTTGCTTTGATGTATTCAACCGTTCCATTGGCTCACATGGTCATGATCGATTTGGATTCAGAACCTTATGAAGTTGAGTCGACCAGTGAATTCCAAGGTGAATTGCTTACCCACAGCGGCTTTGATGGCCACTTGATGTCCGAACTCACCGGCGCTTCTGGAACGTGGACTGACAACATCAGCTACTATGAAGGCCATGCAATGGCCAACGGGGAGCCGACCTGGACCATGGAACATCCAAGAGAACCCTATGGCGATGGATTCATCATTCAGGCAGCAGTTGACCCAGATGTCTTCACCTTTGCCAACGGGGCTTGGGTGTGGTATGTCGATGCTGCCACTGGTGAAACCGTCGATTCGTACACATGCCACCAGAACCTAACCAACGATGAAGGCACGAACTACACTGCAGTTTTGCCAGAGATTGGGACGGCGTGCATGCTTGCTTTCCACACCAACGACGCCTTGTACATCATTGATGAAGCGAATTTCATGTATCGGTTTAACACCGACCTAAACAGCCCTGGAGAGATGTTCAAACAGGCCACTTGGCGGTTGCCAGTCGGTCTTGATGTCCACCTTGGCACCGTCCACACCCAGGTGATCGCTGAAGACAAAGTGCTCATTGTGACCTCAAACATGGCTGCGGTGATTCTTCTGGAGGAGTTTTCGGGAGTGAACGATCCGATTGCTCCTGAACCAACGAATTTTGCCAATGTCCTCTTCCAACACAATGCGACCAGCAACATCACCACCGCCGATTTCGGACCCTCGCCATGGTCGCCAGTGAACCATTCCTCTGCATCAGCAAGTGAAGGTCTCATCTTGCTTGGTGAAGATAATGGTGACGTGATTGGTTTCGAATGGAATGCAAGTCTTGAACCAGAGTTCAGTGAACAAACCTCGATGAAACTCGCCGGATTTGGTGAATCAATCCAATCCGTTCGGCTCACCGATCGAGATGCTTCGGGTTACAGCGATCTGCTGATCACAACCGAAGACACATCACACTGGCTTTGGACAACCTCCTTGCTGAATAAAATCACTTTAGATGCCGATTCGGATTTCCAAACAGGTTGGTTTTCGTTTGAAGAAGATGGGAGCACGCATTTCAACGCCATTTATGACGGTGAAACAACCACCGTACAAACCGGTGTTATCACCGAAGAAATGGACGTCGTGAGTGGTTTGCAACTGTATGACGTACCGCTGATTCTGGGCGTTCTGGTCGCCCTTGTGTTGATGATCTTGCTGTACGTTCACAGCGAGTGGTATGTGGTCAACACCGTTGGCGTACTGGTTGGCTCCGGTGTTGTTGTGATGCTCGGTGTGGCATTTGTCCCGACCCTCATCATCGTGTTCATGGTCGCAGCAGCAATTTACGACGCTTGGGCCGTGTACAAATCCAAGCACATGCTTGATCTGGCCGACACCATGATCGGTCTTCGTTTGCCGATTCTTCTGGTCGCACCTCAAGAGAAGGGGTATTCATTTGTTGAAGAAACGACATCGATGAAGCAAACCAATGCACCGGTTCAACCACCGACCAGTGGCCCGGTCAAGAAGAAGAGCAAGGATGCCATGTTCATGGGACTTGGTGATGTCATCTTCCCAGGTATGCTGGTGCTTTCTGCCGCCCAGTGGCTTGACCATAGTGGGGCATTCGCTGTCGCAATCTCGACCCTCATCGGCGGTCTTTTCGGCTACTTCGCACTGATGACCTACGTCGCAAGAGGGCGGGCGCAAGCAGGACTGCCGTTGCTGAATGGTGGCTCGATTTTAGGGTACATCATTGGTGGCTACATTTTCATTGGCAGCGCCATATTTGACTTTGGGATTTCATTTTGAGGTGATTCAATATGCTTGATATCAACATGTTCAGAACGACGCCAGAACTGATTCGAAACGATCACGATAAGCGGGGTATCCCCCATGACAACATCGAACGGGTCATCAAATTGGACCAAACTTGGATCAACCTTCAACATGAAACCAATCAATTACGTGCGAAAAAGAACGCTGCAGCTCGAGGTATCGGGGCTGCAAAAAAGTCTGGTGATGAAGCCGAAGCTCAACGGATTCTAGCAGAAGTTGCCGATCTGGGCGCACAAATTACGGAACTCGAAAAGAAAACTGACCAAGCGGTTGCCGAGCGCGACACGCTGCGCATGCGCATCCCCAACATTTTGCATGATGATGTCCCCAAGGGCGCCGATGAATCGGGCAACACCGTGCACAGTGTGCATGGCTCAAAACCTGAGTTTTCGTTTGAACCTCGCACGCACAACGAATTGATTGAGATGAACAAGTGGGTCGACTTGAAGCGAGCGGCAAAAATAGTCGGCAGTCGTTTCTACTTCCTTAAGGGGGATTTGGCTCGCCTTGAATTCGCTCTGCAGCAGTACGCTGTGGATTTCATCCGTTCGAGGGGGTATACGTTCGTTCAACCGCCCGTCATGATGAACAGAGAAGCCTATGAAGGCGTCACCGACCTTTCTGATTTTGAGACTGTCATGTATGGTGTGGAACCCGACAAGTACTACATGATTGCAACCGCAGAACACCCGCTCACTGCCATGTTCATGGGTGAAACAATCCCCGAGGCAGACCTGCCACTCCGCATTGTTGGTGTGTCACCATGTTTCCGAAGAGAAGTTGGCTCACACGGTCAATCCGACCTTGGCATCTGGCGAGTGCACCAATTCACAAAGATCGAACAGATCATCATCGCAGCACCAGATCAATCTTGGAGCCTCCAAGAGGAATTGCTCACCAATTGCATCGATCTTTGGGACGCATTGGGCATGCATTACGAAGTCGTCAATATCTGTACGGGAGACATGGGCACGGTTGCCGCACGGAAGTATGACTTGGAAGCGTGGATCCCCGGTGCAAACCAATACAAGGAAATTGTTTCATGTTCAAACTGCACAGACTATCAGGCCAATCGACTCCAAATTCGATACGGGCAGCCTGGCCACTCTGGCCAACCTATCGCTCACACCCTCAATTCAACCGCCGTTGCCACATCGAGGGCTCTTGTCGCCATTATGGAACAAAACCAACTCGAAGATGGGCGTGTTCGTGTACCTGAAGTCTTGCAGCCATTGATGGGCGGCCAAGAAGTTCTCGAGCCATGTGCTTGGGGATAATCGGGCGGTTTGAAATAGGGTTGAGGCGTTTCAACCTCCGATGACACAGGAAGAAACCGTCTTGTATTTTGGCTACGGGTCCAACTTAGATGCCAAAGATTGGAATGAATGGTGCGAAAGGACCGGGCGTGATCCTTCAGGAATCACGGAACTGGAGCCATGTTGGTTGCCCGATCATCGATTGAAGTTTCATTACCATTCAAGGTTGCGTGAAGGTGGTGCGGCTGATGTGGAACCTGCTGGGTGCGGCCACGCAGTGCCAGGGGTTCTGTTTTCATTAAATTCGAACGCACTGGCGAACATGGACAAAAAAGAAGGCCATCCGAACATCTATCGGAGGACAAATGTCACTGTTATCAAAGGCGATGGCACCTCTGTTGAAGCGATCACCTATCGAGTCCAACCTGACCGTATTGGTGACCATGTCGCGCCCACATCTCATTATGTTGGGTTGATTGAATCCAACCTTATTCGAAACAATCTTCCAATTGTAGATTTGAAAAATGCAATTGAAAATAACGAAAAGTCTTACCCTGTTGACCACCTGTTTGTTTACGGCACGTTGATGTCGGGGGAATTCCGTGGTACGACCCTCGAACAGTTCTCCATCAGTGAAGGTGTGAAAGCTCGAGCAGAAGGTGCTCTTTACCACCTTGGGGACTACCCCGGCATGCGGCCAGCAAAGAACGAGCGCGTCATCGGAGAACTTCACCGGCTCGATGACGTGTTTACGGCCCTACAATCCCTTGATCGAGTCGAAGGGTTCTACGGGTTCACTTCTCCAGATTCACTGTACAACCGAACCCTCATTCAGGTTGAAGTCGAGCAAAAAATGATTTGGGCGTGGACGTATTTCTACGCCTCCGAGCCCCCGGCTGGTAGCAAAATCAACTCTGGTGATTGGCGTACATTGTGATTAGGATTCATCAAGGGAAAGCAAAGCAACGCCCTGCTCGACTTGATCGTGAGCACTGAAATGAACCGCGGTCACGACCCCGTCAGCAGCTGCAACGATTCTGTGTTCCATTTTCATTGCTTCCAGCACCATCAAGGTGGTGCCGGCTTTGACCGATTCACCAACGGTGACAAGGACCTGTAAAATCTTCCCAGGCATAGGCGCTGTCAAGCCCCCACCGTCGTCGGTATCTGTGGCCCCCGGTTCGATCCGTTCGAGTTTGAAGGTATGACCTTGGAAGTGAACCCACCACACATCACCAACCTTTGCCACATGGGCAAAAGCGACCGAAGAATCAGCTTGCACGATACGAAGGCGTCCATCACCCATCAGTGTGGCTTCGAGGTGACCGAGGCTCCAGACATCGCCTTCTCGTGCAACAGAGACCTCAATCGGCCCTTCTGGGCTCTTGAATTGATGGTGCATCAAGGGTACCTCCTGTTGAGCGTGGAAAAGGGACTTGTGGGGCCTTGTGTGTCTTCACTCACCTGGACTTGACTTCGATGAAGGCCAGCGCTTTCACCGATTGCAGCCGCCATCAGAGCAGCATCTTCTGTCGAACGGGCAATCGAAGGTGCCCAGCCATTTGGCCACAGGCGATCGATTGTAGTGGTGTCCGTGTGGCCAGTGATCACTTCTTCCTCATCGCACAGTTCCCGTAAGAAACGGATGTTTGTCGTGGTACCGAGCACCACAAACTCATCCAACGCCCGGCGCATTCGTTGAAGAGCTTCAGAGCGAGAAGGGGCCCATACGATCAGTTTGGCAAGCATTGGGTCGTAGTTGGGTGTGACCTCATCGCCTTCACGAACCCCGGTATCCAAGCGAACGCCTGGGCCTTCAGGAGGGCGGAACACAGCAAGAGGGCCGATAGCAGGAAGGAAGTTGTTTGAGGCATCTTCAGCATAAAGACGGACTTCAATGGCATGACCTCGAATCATCAACGGCCCGCACGACATAGGTTCACCCGCTGCGATTCGCAATTGTTCTCGAACTAAATCGACCCCTGTGACCAGTTCAGTAACTGGGTGTTCAACTTGGATACGAGTGTTCATCTCAAGGAAGAAAAATTCACCCGAAGGTGCGAGTAAGAATTCTACCGTTCCAGCCCCTTCGTAATCAACTGCTTCAGCAGCAGCGACAGCTGCTTGGCCCATGGCTTCTCGAAGTTCGGGCGTCATGGTGGCGCAGGGAGCCTCTTCGAAGACCTTCTGATGTCGCCTTTGAACGCTGCATTCGCGCTCCCCTAGGTGGATTGTGCGGCCGTGCCGGTCCGCTAGAATTTGAATTTCAACGTGCTTTGATCCCGTCAACAATCGCTCCACGTAGACCCTTCCATCGCCAAAAGCAGCAATTGCTTCTCGACGGGCTCCCTTTGCCGCCTCGATCAATTCTTCGGGGGCATGAACGGCGCGCATTCCTTTGCCACCGCCACCTGATGATGCTTTGAGCAGCATGGGATAGCCGACGCGATGAGATGCAGATTCGATTGCAGCGAGGGCTTCATCCTCGTCCTCTTGCTCGATCTCTTCACCTGGAATAACTGGAACACCCGCCGCCCGCATTGTAATTCGAGCGGTCATCTTGTCGCCCATTTGCTCGATGGCTTCCGGACTTGGCCCGACCCACTGAATGTTTGCTTGGGACACTGCACGGGCAAAATCTGCCCGCTCCGAGAGAAAGCCGAAGCCGGGGTGTATTGCATCTGCACCAGTGGAACGGGCGATCGACAAAATTTGGTTTTGGTCAAGGTAGGTTTCGCCAATGGAGTCCCCCGTCAATTCGACTGCTTGGTCGGCCAATTCAACAAACATCGAACGGGCGTCATTTTGGGCATAAATGGCAACAGTTTGCAATCCAGCCTCGCTGCAGGCGCGAAGGATTCGACAGGCGATTTCCCCCCTGTTTGCCACCAATACTTTGCTGACCATGCTAAGACCCTCATTCTGGTTTCCAATTTGCCGGGCGCTTTTCGAGGAATGAGGAAAGGCCTTCTTGCCCTTCGTTAGAACCCCGCATTTTACTGGTGAAGTCCAATGTCCAATTGCGTAGAGCTTCATCAGTTTCAGTCCAACGGTCGAAATTCAACGTCAATTGTTTTGCCAAGCTGACAGCACACGGACCGGTTGTGAGAACTTCATCCACGAGGTTTTGAACCGCTGCTTCAAGATCGTCTTGCTTCTCGACCACTTGTTCTATGAAACCTGTTCGAAGTGCCTCCTGAGCCTCAATCCGACTTGCTTGCATGGCAAGACGACGGAAACAGGCTGAACCAAGTCGGCGGTAAACATAGGGGCCTATGACCGCAGGCAAGATGCCCAGTTTTCCTTCTGAGAGTGCGATTTTGATGTTCTCAGTCCCAATCACATGGTCAAGGCAAGCGACGAGCCCAGCCCCTCCACCAAGAGCGACACCTTGGATGGCGCCTATGGTGAAACATGGGTGAGCCCAGAGGCCGTTGAAGAGGCGATCGAGGCGCTTTGAATCTGCGCGATTCTCTTCGGGTGTGTTTGCACCTGCATCCCTCATCATGTTGATGTCCGCTCCTGCACAAAAATGGCGTCCTGCTCCAGAGAGAACAAGGGTGCGAAGATAGGGCGCTCCGTCGTTGTCATGCAGAGCGTCGAGGCGCCCTGCGCTGCGTTCTGCGGTCCAATCTAACAGATCGCATAATTCGGTGATCAATTGCACATTGAGCGCATTGAACTTGTCTTCTCGATTGAGATGGAGGTTGACTCGAGAGCCATGAAGGGTCATGGTGACGAGTTCTGTGGCGGGGGGGTTGTTCATGCTCAGCATTCTAAAAACTCCAATTGCATTTTTGATTTTTCAATTGCTTTATCACATTCGGAAAACGCCGAACCGGTCATTGGGCAATGCTGCATTACGAGCTGCTGCAATGCACAACCCAAGCACGTCACGTGTATCTCTTGGATCGATGATTCCATCGTCCCAGAGGCGCGCCGTAGAATAGTAGGGGCTGCCCTCAGTTTCGTATTGTTCGAGAATAGGGGCTCTGAACGCTTCCAATTCTTCCCCTTCCATCGGCCCAAGGCCTTCTCTGGCCCGTTGATCCTGTTTCACAGTGGTAAGAACATCTGCGGCTTGTGGACCCCCCATGACTGAAATTCGACTGTTTGGCCACATGAAGAGGAAGCGAGGGTCGTAGGCACGCCCGCACATTCCGTAATTACCGGCGCCGTGTGAGCCGCCGATGATGACCGTGAATTTCGGTACGTTGACGCACGAAACGGCGGTGACCAGTTTCGCTCCGTCCTTGGCAATACCACCCGCTTCGTAGGCCTTTCCGACCATGAACCCGGTGATGTTCTGCAAGAACACAAGGGGAATGCCACGTTGGCCGCAGAGTTCAACAAAATGTGCACCCTTGAGAGAGGATTCAGAAAACAAGATCCCATTGTTGGCAACAATACCGACCTTGTGACCGTGAATGTGAGCAAAACCACAAACCAGGGTGGTGCCGTACCTCGCCTTGAATTCATGGAACCTCGAGCCGTCAACGATCCTACCAATGATTTCTTTGATGTCAACCGGCGTGCGGTTGTCGCTAGGGATCAAACCGAGCAAGTCTTCCACCTCGTGAGCGGGATCTTCGGCTGGAGCGCTCGCTGCGGGAGCAAGTGTCCTTGGGCCGATGTTTTCCACCACGTTTCGAACCATTCGTAACGCTTCAGGCTCATCTTCAGCGTAGTGGTCGGCAACCCCTGATTGAACAGTGTGAACTTCCGCGCCACCCAATTCTTCCGCAGAAACTTCCTCTCCGGTTGCGGCTTTGACCAAAGGTGGACCTGCAAGGAAAATAGTCCCGTTCCCTTTGACGATGATCGATTCATCAGACATGGCAGGCACATAAGCTCCACCTGCCGTGCACGACCCGAGGACTGCGGCAATTTGAGGTATCTTATCGCCAGACATGCGGGCTTGATTTCTAAAAATACGTCCGAAGTGCCCAATATCTGGGAACACTTCATCCTGCATAGGAAGGAATGCACCCCCTGAATCCACCAAATAGATGCAGGGAAGGTTGTTTTCATGGGCTACCGTTTGGGCCCGAATATGTTTTTTCACGGTCATTGGGTAGTAGGAACCACCTTTCACCGTTGCATCATTTGCAACAAAGAGGCACTCACGCCCGTGGACCATGCCGATGCCTGTCACGATCCCTGCAGAGTGCGCACGCCCGTCGTAGAGTTCGTATGCAGCAAGGGGGGAGAGTTCCAAAAAGGCCGTACCGGGGTCGATGATGTGCTCAATTCGTTCACGAGCGAGGAGTTTACCTCGACTTCGATGACGATCAACGTATTTTCCACCACCACCCATCGATGCAACATCGAGTCGGTCTCGAAGTGTCTCGATCAATTGGACGTTGAAGGCTTTGCGTTCAGCAAAGTCAGGGTCAGCACGATTCACTCTGGTTGGTAATCGGTCCATTTCCACCCCTCAATCAGAGGGAGGTGGATGGGACATTTAACCCTATTACAAATCAAACATCAAGTGGTTCAAACACCAAGAGTCAGTCGGCCAATGTCTCGTAAGCCGGGCGCAAGGCCAACGATGAGCACGGCAAGGACGATGAGAAGCCGAAGATGGCGTTGCCTTTGTTCGACGCGCATCTCTGCAAACAACCAGACGATTGTTCCAATCAGCACAGCCTTAACCAGGGTGAAGAGCCATGCCCCTTCACCATAGTCAATACCCAGCGAAGTGTTCAATCGGCCACCAAGCATGATCACTTCATTGCTCACCGGGTGCTTTTCACCATAGCCAAAGGAATCAATTCCAACCATCGTTGCAAACCCATCACAAAGTTGGCCGAAGACCATGGCAAGCACCATTGGCGTCGCGAGCAGTCCCTTCTTTGACAGCAAACTCACTGGGTGTGCATCGGTCAAATCTTCAGCTTTATCCCAAGTGTCAAGTTTGACCCCGTGGGGCAAGACGCCGGCTTCGAAACCACACAATTTGAGTTGTCGCAGATCATCGATGCCTATTTTGTACATCATATAGCACACAAGCCCGGGGATACCAAGGACCACAAACAAAGGCCAGATTGGGGTTGTATCAAGCACCCTAGCGCTTTCTTGAGCCCAAGGCGTGGCTAAAAATTGAGCCCAATGACCTATGCCAAGCACGACAGCAGCGGAGCCGAAAGCAAGCATCCCTCGGGTGATTGCAGGCCATTGCCTCGTGGTGAGAATCACGCCAACCATAACAGAAAAGGAAGCGATAAGGCCAATGAGGACCCAAAGCATACCCATCTCATCATGGGCCAAGTACGCTGGCTGATAGAGCAGTCCCCAATGCATGAGTAAGGCGATAAGTAAAATCGGCAAAAGCGCTCTTCGAACCTTGCCTTCATCCCGATCAGTGGTCGCACCGTCCCATTTTCCAGCAACCCATTGAGAGGTGAATGCAATTCCAATCAACCATGCTGCTAAATGCAAATGAATCAAAGGAGAAATGAACAAAACATCCATGTCTTGAGTGAAAAAGTCTGCATCTTCGAGCACCCTCATCACCGGTGCAAGGCACACCCAAGCAATCAAAGCCACCGTCATTCGGTCATCGCATGGCAAATCTGCACGCCGGAAAAGCGCCTGAAGTATGACCACACAAACGAGCATTGAACCCGTGTAAATAGCGGTATTTTCTGGGGAATAGCCAGCATCACCCGCAGAACCAGCATCCTCTATGATTGGGTCCCAGATAATTGGTTTGAGGCCGTCCTCCCAAACAGCATCGTTGGCAAGAACAAGTCCAGAAAGGAGCACAGCAATGAAAGCAAGAACGACCCAAATAGCAATTTTTTCACCGAATGAGTATTCCGAATCGGCCAAAGCAGGTTCTGCATCAGCCAAGTGGTTCTCAAGCGCGGTCATTGACATTGTGGGCCCTCATTGTTTGGTTGGTGCGGCCCTCGATATGCTTTGGGGGGGTGCGCCCGTCCATGACGGAGTGGTGTTCACTCTTCTTCTTGGGAGAGGCGAGCAATCAAATCTGCCTTCTTACCACCGACTGGAAGGCCAGCGGCTTTGCAGCGTTCCTTGAGTTGAGCGACTGAAAGCGAGGAGAGATCTTCTGCTTCATCCATATCGTCTTCTTCGTCTTCAACGCCGAATCCACGAGGCTCGTGAACTTCGATGAAGGAAACCTTCCCACATTCAACTGCATCACGGATGGTGGTCACCAAGCGGAATTTGAGCATGGCAGCGTTGGTATCGAAAAGCATGGTTTGTGGCAAAACGATCATGAGATCGTCACCGTCAAAGCTGACTTCGAAGCCGCTGTGGCCAGTGTTTGCCTGAAGAAGAGCAACAACTTGGTCTTCCTTGCCTTCGACAACGTCAACGACGTTGAATGAGTACTTGAGGGACTTTCCGGCCATTGGATGGTTGTAGTCGATTCGGGCTCGTCCTGCTGCAAGGTACGAGAGGTAGCCTTGTCGGTTGCCAATGTTCACTGGAGCACCGATGTAAAGTGAGTTCGGGTCCTTGACTGCACGGATCAATTTGTCAATGCTAATGGTTTCAATTTGATTAGCATCTTTTTCGCCGTATGCATCTTCTGGTGCGATAACGACTTCCGTTTCCTTCCCTTTCTTAGCTTCACCAAGTGCTGCTTCGAACCCGGGAATGAGTTGACCGCCACCGACGACGCAAACCATTGGCTCGTAGGTGCGAGACTCCTGATGTGCATCATGCTCTTTGGCGACTGCTTCACGGGTGGTCTCAATGAGGTCACCTGTTTCGTTGTTGTAGAGTTCATAATCGACGTGGACAATTGTTCCATCTTCCATGGTATTACCTCCCTTTCGGGTAGTTCGGCGACCGTCGTCCCCTTCATAATTCCATTGGAGGAGCAATGGTTCACTCTTCAGACTCAGAATGTGAAGAATCGTGGCGCAGGCCCTTGTTTTTCTCAACATCTCCTGATGTGACAATTGCCATTCCGATGAGCATCGTGGCCCAGCCGAGCCACACAGAATGTGACGCTGGCAGGTCGTACACTGTGACACGGACGGTTTGGACAGAGGATTCACCGCCTTCGAGCGTTTGGCTCATCAGCCCGGCGGCTTGGCTCCCGTCAAAAATGAACACGATGTCACCGCTCCAGCGCGTCAGCGTATCCACTTCCGAGCGCGCAGTACCGGTTGAATCAAAACGAAGCATACCGGGTTGAACCGTGCCAATTTCATCCCCAAGAGCGCCGTCTTTGAGGTTGTAAACTACAATTTCAACACCAACATAACCATCACCAACTTCGAGGTCGTTTGATTCAAAAACAAGGCCCTTGAATTCATAGCCGTAATTTCCATCGATCACCGGTTCATCTCGAAGCATAGTGATCCTGTGACTTGCATCACCGCGATCTACGAGCACTGTTGTATAGACGTGACCAATTAAGAGCAACACAAGTCCAAGGTGAACAACGTGTGCCCCAAATGGAATCCTTCGCCACAATGGTTCTTTCTTGGCTAAAGCCTTCTGTACAATGAATGCCTCTCTTACCAGTGGGAGCAGCACCAGCAACAACATGGGGAGCATCAGCCAGGCGAGTGTGCCTCGAACGAGGAATGAAGAGACGATGGTGTCAGCATCCATTGCAAAGGCACTCGGTTGCCAGATTGCAAACAAAATCGAAACTGAAAGCGTGCCCAATACGAGCCAAGCGTTTCGCCTCGAGTCACCATTCCTCCCAGTGTACAGCGCTAGTGCTGCAGCAAAAGCAAGAACAAATGGAGCACCATAGACTTCATGGGCATCAAAATTCACCGCATCAATGCTTGCCAAAAGGAGCACCAATGTGAGGATGAGATAGAGACCCACCAAGACGACTGCTGCCCACAGGGCAATCTGCATTTGATTGCGGCGATCGAATATTGAGAACGAAGTCGGCGTTCCCTCCTCATCAGGCGTGAACAACCAGGGCGCTACAAACAGCACCATGGTGACCCCTGCGGTGAGAACTGTGACCAATTCTGCCCACGCACCTGCAAGCGCAAGCATCACGCCAGCGGCTGCCCAAGGCCACGCTTTTGTTGCATCTGGTGAGAAGAAAAGCGGGCTAAAAAACAGCAAAGCAAGCCCGCCATAGAACACATTCGCTGAGAGCAAAGTCATGGCAATGTAAAACAAAAACAGCGCTACGAGCACGCTAGCAGTCCCAGTTGAAGTGGAATTACCCAAGTTGTTGAGCATGCTTTGGTAACTCCATCCCTCGTCATTTTGCTTCATTTCCCTAGGGTGTTTGATGGCATCGAATGCGAGTGGGAATAACAGCAGAAGAGGGAAGGCCAAACCAGGGATTACGGCGTACACATCTGCCCCGGGGAGGAAGAAGTCAGGCCCATCCATACTACCAAGCACGGCAAGAATCGCCCCAAACAAGGGCAGGGAAAAGATCCAAGCTCCATTCATGGAACTCTTGGATTCTTGGTGACGTTGAAATTGAACCCAAACGCCGACCAAAAGGAACAGCAGGATCATGTAACTCATGACCTCGACACCCGCAAAGGTATCTTCCTTTAGCAAAACCATTCGTGAGAAAGCGTCGGTGGGGGCCGCTCCGTCATCGGCTGCAACAAAAGTGTGGACAGAGGAGGCCCAGACGCCACCTGCACGGGTCACAAGTGTGGCAAACAAAGCCAGACCGCCAGCAGTTATCCCTCCGCCAATCCAAGCAGCATCCGTTGTCCGTCCTGGTTTTGTTCGAAGGTGGGCTAAGAAAACGAGTGCAAGCCACGGCAAGAACGAACCCGTTTCAACAGGGTCCCACGCCCAATAGCCCCCCCAATCAAGAATGAGGTAGGCCCACAAACCGCCCAAACCAATGCCGAGGGTGGCCACGAAAAGACCGGGTCGAACAGCGGTGAGCATTCGATCTTTGATGGCCTTCGAGGGCTCGAACATCGATGAAAGTGCGATGGCTGCAGCATGCAAACAGAAGGAATAAGCCAGGAAGATGAGGGGTGGATGGATCACCATGAGGTCGGTTTGCAGCAGTTCATTTAGGCCCCGTCCTGTGAAAAAAGGCGAGGCTTCTTTGAACGGATCAAGCGTTTGGGCGTTGAGCAACATCAGAAGGCTGAAGCCATGAATCAAGCGTAACCGTAAGGTGTGTGTCGTTTCGCTCTCCCCGGTCATTGGCTTGTGCCATGCCCAAGCGAGCAATGTCATCCATGCGACCCAGAGCAACAAAGGCCCTTCACGAGCAGCCCAAGTTGCAGCAAATCTGTACTTAAGGGGTAAAGCCGCGCCACCATAAGCGACAACGTGATGGATGCTTGTGTCGTTGACCAAAAAGCGACTCGCTAGCGCTAAAAAGGGTAAAATCATCATGGCATGAAGCGCCAGAGATGCGCCCTTAGAGCGCTCATGGATTTGTGGCTTAAACAGAAGAACTCCAGCGGCGAGAATCGCTAGCCACAGCGTCGCACCCCACATGCTTCACGACCATCGGGCCTCCTTCAAGGACATTGCTGAGTGAGGTGCGCTTCACCAACCGAAATATTTGGCTCGTGAATAGCCAAACGAGAGAAGAATGGGGACCACGCGTTTGGTCATCAAAATCGGCTTTGTGACCATGATCTTGAGGCCGATGCCGAACTTTTGCAGGGGCGACATGTTACCGAGTTCTTCGGGCAAACAGTGAGCCATGATTGACATTTCTTCATCTGTAAGGTTGTAGAGTGCGTTTTTGCCCTTCAAAATCTTGTGATAAGGCGGGAACTTCTTTTTCCATGCCTTCTCATAGGCAAGCAGACTGGATTCAGAAAGGTCGTCATCAGCCAGCGCTTTAGCAATAGTTTGAGCCGCCTGACGGCCAGACCAAAGGGCCAGATGAGATCCACCCTCGAACAGCGGAGAAGTGAATCCAGCCGCATCACCAACGAGAATGACGCCTTCAGCAACGGTACGTGAGCGTGGTCCTGAAATCGGGATTGTTCCACCAAACGGACGGACCTTAATGCCTTCAGCTCGCCATGGCGGATTGACCGTTGGCTTTTCTTTGAGGTAGGTGTCTGTGATGAATGAGTCGAGGTACTTGATCGCACCCTTCTTGTCTGTCGTCACCAAGCCGACGTTGGCTCGTCCACCCTTCTTTGGAATCATCCACACATAGCCGTGGGGGGAGTATTCGGGCCACAGATAAAAATCGAGGTAGCCATCGTTAGGGACATCAAGCATCTCGTATTGGAACCCTGCGATAACCTCCACTTCAGTGCCCATGTCGAGCAGTTTCGACGCTGCACCGGCGACACCAGATGCGTCGATGACAGCTTTGCATTCAATTGGGAAGCCGTCGCCACGACCCTCAATTTTCCAATTGGTAAATTTATTTTCGCTATTGTAAATTCGCTCCATCCCCGTCACACGGTGGTGGAGCAGGAGTTCTGCACCTTGTTCGCAGGCCTCGTCGCACAGCCAGCGTTCAAAAAGGTGCTTTTCCAGAACATAGCCTGGTTCTGTGAGAAGTTTCTTGGTGCCGTCTGGGAAAATCACCCGTATCCCTTTCACATCCAAGGCTTTGACGTATTCTGGGATCTCCAAATCGAGGTTTTGTACAGCGAGATCACTGAGGCATTCACCACAGTGGACGGGCGTACCAACTTCGGGGTCAGCTTCAACTATGATCGTCTTCAATCCGGCTCGTGCAGCATGCAATGCAGCAGAGCCACCACCTGGTCCAGCGCCGATGATGAGAACATCGCACTGTTGCGGAACTTCGCCCATGAACCGTTTGTACAAGGGGAAGCCCATGAAGGAAACGGTCAGAGCGGTTGCTCGCCCTCTTGATTTCGACCGACGAATGCTGCGGCGAATGCGGTAGCGAGAAGGCCACTCAGCATGGACAAGGCGGGTGTGTTTTCAACTGGGATTTCTTCTTCGATTTCCTCCACAGGTGCCGCTTCGACCGTGATGGTCCCGGTCATGCCTACGCTTGCATGAGGCTCGCAAACAAAGGTGTGGGTGCCTGCCGTTCCAACTTCGAACACAAAACGGTAATCCACATCTCGTTCGGGGTCTCCTGAATCGAACAAACCATCGTCTGCAACAGCGTTGTGGGCTAAGGCTTGTCCGTCCCACATGAAGCGCACCGCCTGCCCTTCTGTCACCGTGACTTGGGAGGGGCTGAAGCGCAGACTGGTGCTGTCAACGGTGACAATCACATCGGATTCCACCGCTGAGGCCGTGGCTGGAACGAGCAAAAGCGCTAGGCAAAGCGTGCACAGAAGCGTCTTGGTCATGGCCACAAGTAGGGGGGCGCGCCTATTAATGCATGTATCGAACCGGTCTTCTGAAGAATCTAGGAGAATACGACGGTTCAAATGAAGGCCGCTCCACGCAAGGGTGTGGCGTGGAAGACTTCGAAGCGATGGCTCGACCATCTCGAACAACGTGGCGAGGTGCTGCGCATCTCCCGCCCCGTCGATGTCAAGTTTGAGGCTGGCGCCATAGCCGACTTACTGGTGAAAAATGACGGCCCCGCCGTCGTTTTTGAACAACCAAGACTTCCCGATGGAACGATCAGTGACATCCCGCTGGCCATGAACTTGTTCGGAGACCAAGACAGAACAATGCGCGCACTCGGAGCCAGTCATGAAACAGAAATTGGTGACCGAATGGTCGCCATGATGAAACCAGACATCGGACTCTACATGCGCAAGCCATGGAAAGCGCTGCCACTTCTTCGAGACGCCTTGGCCATGCCCCCCAAGAAAAAGCGCAAAGGCAACGTCCAGCGGGTTCGCCTCCCAACCGACCTCACACGACTTCCTATCCCGACCACATGGCCAAAGGACGGAGGCCCATTTGTCACCCTGCCATTGGTCGTAACCAAGAACCCGAAAAACGGAGACCACAACCTTGGCATGTACAGGGCTCAGGTGTTCGGACCGAAAGAAATCGGACTCCACTGGCAGATTCACAAGCATGCAGCCGACCATGCTGCGGCAGCAAAAGAATCTGGGAAAGAAGTCAGAATGCCAGTTGCAATCTGCATGGGCGGACCCCCAGAGTTGATTTTCTCCGCCATTTCACCACTTCCAGACAACTTGAGTGAATATCAATTTGCAGGCATCCTCGGTCGCAAATCGTTGCCAATTACAAAAGCGCTCACGCAAGACCTGATGGTCCCAGCAGAAGCAGACATCGTCATTGAAGGCTACTGCATTCCGGATGAAACACGTCTTGAGGGGCCGTTTGGCGACCATTTTGGATTCTACTCACTCACTGGCCAATACCCTGTGATGCACGTTACGGCGATCACATGCCGAAAGGACGCCATGCTCGCGGCCACCATTGTCGGATTACCCCCCATGGAGGACGGCCACCTCGGAGAAGCGATTGGAAGGCAATTTTCTCCGGTCCTCAATTTCCAACACCGCGACGTCAAGAGCGTTCACCTGCCAATGGAGACGGGGTTCCACAACCTCGCGATTGTAGCATCAAAGCAACGCTATCCACGGCAGGGGCGCAAAACAGCCGTCGGTTTGTTGGGGGCAGGCCAGATGATGTTCCTCAAAACCATCATTGCCGTTGATGAGCAGCATGATCCAAAGGACCTCGAAGCTCTGTTGGACGCACTGAATGACAAAGTCGACATCGCCACCGATGTCATCATCCTCGAAGGTATGGTGGCCGATTCTTTGGAAGCAGCAAGCCCGTATGAAAACGTTCACAGCAAATTGCTGATCGACGCCACGACCCTGGCCGGTGCAGATCCACGATCGCCCAACCCACCACTCGAAGGGTCCTTCCGGCAGGTGACTCCTGCCTGGCGACAGGGGTTAGAAGACGCCCCCTCGTTTCATCAACTCGAGGAAGTCAAGGCTTTGGCTGAGGTCGTCGATGTTCGCATGCTCCGTGGCAGCATCATGGTGGTGAGTGTGGACGTTGAAGGAACACCAACGCCAGAAGATGGCGCAGAAACCTCAAACGATGCTGCTGAACAAGCGCGAAGGGAGAAGATTTCTCAATTGAGGAAATCAATTTGGCAATTGGATAAGGATTCTTCTCTCCGGTGGTTATTCATCACCAATAACGATCTTGACCTGCACTGTGAGAAAGCCCGTCGTCGCTTGCTGTGGCAACTGACCTCTCGCTTTGATGTCGGACGAGGGCTGACCTTTGACGATGAAAAGCAGCGGTTGTGCTGGGACGCGACCACTCCGATCCCATCCGAGGCAAACGGCGTACGTCGATGGCCTTCAATCACCCTCCACAGCCAAGAAACACTGGAAAAGGTGTCAAAGCATCCGGAACTTGCTAAGTACCAATGGCCTGCCCATCTTTCCTTTGGAGGCAAGGCTTGATGGACGCAAAGCAGGTTCTATCGTTCATCAAAATTGAGCACACGTTGTTTTCTCTTCCATTTGTCCTGATTGGTTACTTCATCGCCATCGAACAATTTGACATTGCCCCTGGCATTGACTTGCTGTGGATCCTCTTGGCCGCTGTCGGTGCTCGAGGCCTTGCAATGGCCCTCAACCGTATCATCGATCGTGACATCGATGCGGCCAACCCTCGAACCAAGAACCGACACCTTGCCTCGGGCGCGATGAGCCTAAACACGGCATGGGGACTTGCTGGAGTGTTCTTGCTCCTGCTGTTGGTCAGCGCAGGACTCCTCAATCAAGTCGCCTTGATGATGGCCTGGTTGCCGGTGCTCACCTTCGTCGTCTACCCCTACATGAAGCGATACACCTGGCTGTGCCACTTCTGGCTTGGACTCTGCTTGGGCCTTGCTCCTGCAGGTGCGTGGGTTGCCATCGCAGCT
>MDSV01130033.1_pt1 | contig 75213 bp, 70 predicted proteins | sample 810851 | NCBI WGS metagenome assembly MDSV01 (sample SAMN05326640, study PRJNA326480) | marine metagenome | isolation source: seawater | place: Atlantic Ocean: North East | collected 2012
ATACCAAAATGGTTTGATTTTTCAATAACCTTAATAATTGTTTTGTTGACAATTTATGTTGTTTATGATACCTTCTTAGTTATAAGTTCTTAAAAAATGAAAAAACAAGACATCTGGACTTTAGTTTATGTTGTAATTGCAATTATGCTAACTGCTATGATAATTTTATGAAAAAACTAATTCCTGATTTCTCAACTAAATTTTTGCTTAAATTATTGATTTGGGGCACAGTTATTTTTATTCTAGAACATCTAGGTATTGGAGATTTTGCATATGAGTTTGGTAAAGAGTTTGGTAAAGAGTTAATGAAATGGATTAAAAGTATGTTTTAATATTATGAAAAAACTAATTCTACTATTACTGTTTCCTCTAATTAAATTATAATATGGAATTACTAGTTTTAATTATATGTCTTGGATTACTCGTTGGACTAGTAGTTAGAAACAAAGGAGACAACACAATGGATACCCTTTCCAAAGGTTGTGGGTGTATGACTACTTTTATTATACTTTTAATTCTTATTACTCTTTTAGCAATATGGTTTACAACAAACCCTGAAAGTTTTAACGAGACCTTTTCTACTTAATACTGTTAATTTACCGTTAGTATAACGCTTATCCAAAAAACAAAACCCCTGTAAATCAATGATTTACAAGGATTTTTGTGCGGGTGAAGGGACTCGAACCCCCAAGCCGCGAAGCACTAGATCCTAAGTCTAGCGTGTCTACCAATTTCACCACACCCGCAAAAAGGAATCAAATATAAGCAAGATTATTATAATATCCCCATTGATTTAGCTATGTCAAAAAAACATATTTAATTACATTTACAAAAAAATTAAATTGGAAAAATTTAAAAATTATATTGATAAAAATTCAAAACGTTTTTTAAGTGAATTATTTGAATTATTAAGAATCCCCTCTATAAGTGCTCTTAAAGAGAATGATTCTGATACCAGATCAGCTGCAATTTTAATTAAAAAACACCTCTTAAATTTAGGTTTAAAGAATTGTGAAATCTGCGAAACTTTAGGTCACCCCATTGTATATGGAGAAAAAATTATAGATGATAACCTTCCAACTATCCTTGTTTATGGTCATTATGATGTTCAGCCTGTTGACCCGATAGAGCTATGGGATAAAGATCCATTTGATCCATATATTAAAAAAACAAAAATTCATCCTGAGGGAGCTATTTTTGCTAGAGGAGCATGTGATGATAAAGGACAAATGTTCATGCATATAAAGGCCTTAGAAGTTATGCTAAAACACGATGGTCTTCCCTGTAATGTGAAGTTTATGATTGAAGGTGAAGAGGAAGTAGGAAGTGATAATCTTGAAATATTTGTAAAAAATAATAAAGAAAAGCTTTCCAATGATATTATTTTAGTTTCTGATACAGGAATGATAAGTAAAACTATTCCATCCATTACTACAGGGCTTAGAGGACTTTCATATATGGAAGTTGAAGTAACTGGACCTAATAGAGACTTACATTCTGGACATTATGGTGGGACAGTTGCTAACCCAATAAATATACTATCATCTATGATTTCATCATTGCATGATTCTAATAATAAAATTACAATTCCAGGTTTTTATGATAAAGTTTTGGAACCTTCTAAAGATGAAAAAAAAGCAAGTGATTTGATTCCATTCAATATTATTGAGTTTAAAGAATCTATCGGAATTGATTCTGAACACGGAGAATTAGGGTATTCTACAATTGAAAGACAATCAATTAGACCTGCATTAGATGTTAACGGTATTTGGGGAGGATATACTGATGAAGGGTCTAAAACAGTTTTGCCTTCAAAAGCTTATGCAAAAATTTCAATGAGACTAGTACCTGGTCAAAACTGGAGAGAAATTAGCTCTCTGTTTTCAAAACATATTAAAAATATAACCCCAGAAGGAGTTACTTCAAAAGTAATAGAGCATCACGGCGGGGAGCCATATGTAGCACCAACTAATACAGTAGGGTTTCAAGCAGCAAGTAATGCATACGAAGATGTTTTTAATTTAAAGCCTATTCCAACAAGAGATGGAGGAAGTATTCCTATAATTGCTTTGTTTGAAAAAGAACTTGACAGTAAAACTATTTTGATGGGATTTGGTTTAGATAGTGACGCTATACATTCTCCAAATGAACACTATGGAGTTTCTAATTTTTTAATGGGGATAGAAACAATCTCTAAATTCTATTATCACTTTGCAAATCTATATAATTCTAATTCTTAAGGTTAACTATAAATAATTCAGATGCTATTCCATCTGCCAAGAATTTACCATCAAGAGTAGTTTTGAAAACTTTATTTTCTTGTATCAAATGTTTAGAATGAAGAAATTTTTTAGACTTATCAATAAAATATTTTTTATAATTTTCTCCAAAATTTTCTTTTAAAAAATCTAGTGACACACCCCACATTGTTCTTAATCCTGTCATTATATACTCATTATATTTATCTGTTTTAGTTAACTTTTCACTCTCATAATATTTTTTATTATTTTCTATTGCTTTTGTATATAAATTATTATTAGAAACATTCCAACTTCTTGAAACACCATCAAAACTATGGGCAGAAGGTCCTATTCCAATGTACTTTTTTCTGAGCCAATAAGAAGAATTATTTTTAGAAAAATAGCCTTCTTTTGCAAAACTTGATATCTCATAATTAATATACTTTTGATTTTTTAATTTTTTAAACATTAATTTAAATTGTTTAAATACAATTTCTTCATCAATAAGATTAACTAATCCTTTTTGAACATATCGTTGAAGTGCAGTTTTTGGTTCTACTGTTAATACATAGGCTGAAATATGATTGACCTCGTGAGAAAGAGCTATATCTAAATTATGTTCCCACGATTCAATACTGCTATCTGGCATACCATATATTAAGTCAATTGATAAATTATCATAATATTTTTTTGCATTCTTTACACATTCATTAGAAACTTTAGAGTTATGGACTCTATTCATAATTTTTAAATCATGATCAATAAAAGATTGTACTCCAATACTCAATCTATTAATTTTACTCTTAGATAAATCCTTTAATTTTTGATTTGTTAAATCATCTGGATTTGCTTCTAAAGTAATTTCTAAATTAGATGAAGTATTAAAATTTTCTAAAACCATTTCTATTAATGAGTTGATTTGATTGCTTTCCAAAAAAGAAGGAGTTCCTCCTCCAAAATATATAGTTTCTATCAATTCATTACAACTCTGTGATTTTATATATATCTCTTTTAACATAGCCTTTACTACTTTGTCTTTATTTTTAGTTGAAGTTGAAAAATGAAAATTGCAATAATAACAAGCTTGCTTGCAAAAAGGGATATGAATATATATTCCTGCCAATTTAAATTATTTAATTCTACTTGGATTTTTTTTTATAAAAGATTCCCATCCCGAATACTCTGATCCGTAATTGATTTTATTAGAATTATAAAAATGGCATACTGCTGCTGCAAGACCATCTGTTGAATCAAGGTTTTTTGGCAATTCCTTAATTGATAACAAACTTTGGAGCATCTTAGCAACCTGTTCTTTAGAAGCATTTCCATTTCCTGTAATTGCCATTTTTATTTTTTTTGGAGAATACTCTGTTATCGCTATTTCCCTAGAAAGACCTGCAGCCATAGCTACTCCTTGAGCTCTTCCTAATTTCAACATAGATTGTACATTTTTTCCAAAGAAGGGGGCTTCTATTGCAATTTCATCTGGATTATATTGATCTATTAATTCTATTGTTCTTTCAAAAATATGTTTAAGACGTAAGTAATGATCATCATATTTTTTCAATTTTAATTCATTTAATTGTATGAATTTCATTTTTTTATTGATAACCTTAATTAATCCAAAGCCCATAATTGTTGTTCCTGGGTCAATTCCTAATATTATCTTTTCCTTTTTTAATTCCAACAGCTTTAATTTGTTTTGATTATTATAGGCAATTCAAATCTAGAGTTAACCTCTACTCCAATATTCGTTTTAATTGCTGGTAATACTTTTGGTAAATTATTAATTGCATCATACAATATACTATCAATTAATGGAATTTGCTTTTTTACTTTCAAATTAATCTCACTATCATAAATTGAAATTTTTCCATCTTTATCAATCAAAATAGAAATTTTCAAAGTATCATTTAAATTATTATTTACAACTATTTTGCTAAAATCAATATTATCAAAGATTGACTTAGTTAATTTTTGCTGAAAACAAATTTTTCTTTCTGATTCAGATTCAATTTGTTCACATGAGCTTATTGATGGAAATTCGTCATTTACGTTCCATACTGTTAAACTGCTTGGAACTACAACTTTTTTTTGATTACTATTATTTTTACAACCCAATAATAAAAAAATGATAAGAAAAAAATTTATTATTTTCAACATATATGAAAATTACAAAAAATTCATATTTATATATTACAATTTTATCTAATTCATGGATATATTCTTTACAATAATTGGTTTATTGTTTTGTGTAATTGGCATAATTGGGAGTTTTATTCCTATTATTCCAGGCCCAGTAACTAGCTGGTTTGGTTTATTGCTTTTACATCTTACATCATTTGTTCCTTTTGAAATTTATTTTCTCATAGGTAGTTTTTTAATTGCTATAACTGTTTTCATATTAGATCTAATAATTCCGATAATTGGATTAAAAAAATTAGGAGGAACTAAGAAAGGGATTATTGGAGCTACTATCGGTTTAATAATTGGTTTTTTTTTAGGCCCAATAGGATTATTAACTGGCCCATTTATAGGTGCTTTTTCAGGTGAATTATTGAATAATATAAATTATAAAAAAGCGATTAAAGCATCTTTGGGAACATTAATTGGGTTCTTTGTAGGAATGACAATGAAGTTTACAGTATCATTTGTTTTTTTGATAATATATATTCAAAAAGCATTATCCTTTGGAAATCTTATTTAAGAATTATTAGTAATATGTTGATCTATTGTCAATAATTTCAGCTGATTCTTTAACAGTTTGATATAAAGAGCTATTGACTGTTGGTCTAGATGAAAGCAACAATTGATTTTGATATGAAGAATAAGTATCTAAAGAACTAGATTTATCTTTTTTTATTACTTTAATTTTATAAACACCATTTTCACCAATAATAAAATCTGAAATCTGGTCAACCTCTAAACCAAATGCATAACCAACTAGAAGAGGCTCTCTACCTGCACCACTGATTGTGGCATTTTTTTGATTTAAAGCCAGAGCTTTTTTAATTTCAGTATTATTGATTTTAGCCAAATCAGATAAAGATTGATTTTTTTTATTTTGATTAATAATTAGTTGTGCTTTCTTTTGATTTCTTACTTTGGGAACTGCTGTAAAAGATGCATCCTCTACTGAAGAAAGCCCTTCTTCTTTTAAACCAGTTACTTGAGCTATTAAATACCCTCCCTTAGAAATATCAAATCTTTTATAAGAATTCAATTCAATATCTTCAGAAAACAACCATTGAACTAATCTTCTTTGATTAGTTAAACCAGGCAAACCATCATCTAAAATTTTAATATTACTAACTGGTTTAATCTCATAATCATTTTCTTTAGCCAACTCATTCAAATTTTGATTTTTTGAAAGATTGATTTCAAATTTAGTTGCCAAATTAAAAGTTTTATCACTAGTATTGTCTGAAGGTATGTTTTTAACTGCAATGGAAGCTAAAAGGACTAAATCTTCTTTAGCTACAATGTTTATAACATGAAAACCAAAATCTGTTTCAACTAAACCAATAGATCCTTCTTTTTTAGAAAAAACAAAATCATTGAAAGGCTTAACCATAGCACCTTCTTGAAAAAATCCTAAATCTCCACCTCTTGATTTTGAGGGCCCATCAGAAAGTTCAAATGCTAGCCCTGAAAAAGAATCAGGATTTTTTCTTACTAGGTTTAGAATTCTATTTGCTTCTTTTTTAGCTTCTGTTTTAGATCTTGTAATCTCTGGATTGGCATCTTGAGATCCTTTAAATGAAATTAGAATATGACTTGCTCTAACATTTCCTCCTTTTTTCTTATCAAGCATCCTCGATATTTTAAAATACTCATCGTCTAAATAAGGACCATAAATTTGGTTTTTATTCAAATTAAATAGAATGTTTGCATCATTATTTGGTAACGAACCTTTAGGAACATATATAGAATCAAATTTGATATCAGAGTTCTGATTAATAAATTCTGTTAAATTTTTTGCAGATCGTAAACTTGGAATAGTTTCTTCTTGCTTTGAAACATCATTATATTCTTTTTTCTCAACTAGAAAGCCTTCTAAAATTTTTTTTGTTTCATTTTCATCTTCTAAGGATGGTTTTTCCTCAAATAAAACATAATCTATGCTCCTAGAAGCATCAATTTTAAAATCAGAATCATTGGATTTTATATATTTCTCAACATCAGAATTTTTAAGTTTTATTAAACTATCAGGAATAGAACTGTAGGGAATCTGAACATATTCTATATCGACTCTGTCATTTTGTAATAAATACTCAAATTCACCGTCCTTAAACGAATAATTAATTCCCGAGGATATCATATCAAAGTAAATTTTTTCATTTGATTGACTTTGAAAAATAGATTCTTGTTTTTTCCACTGTTCATATGCATCTGGATTTGTTGTTTTAAGTTCAACAATCAAATCTATAAACTTTTCAATTTCAAAAAGTTTTGCATCATTCAAAAACCTAGGGTCAGAATTATAAGTAGGATTTTGTGATAAAATATACTCAAGATGATCTTTACCCGAATCGATACCACTCAATTCAAATTGATTATTTAAAATATAATTTCTAACAGTTTGATCCCAAACACTATTAACCGCATTCATTCCAGATAAATTATAAGACCTTTCTAGAAAATCTACTTGATTTCTAAATTCTTCAATTGACATATCTTGATCATTTACAATACCAATTGGATCTTGAGCAACATAACCCTTCCCATCAAACACTCCAGAAATTACAAAAGCAAATAATGCCATTCCAATTACAGTAATTAAAACAACAGAATTTTTTCTAAGACTTCCTAAAATTGCCATATTTTTTTTTTTGTAGCAAACGAAAATACAATATCCTAATCAATTAAAAAAAAAGACCTCTATTTAATTTATTTTAGAACTTTTAGCTCAATTGTTTCAATTTTAGTATCAGTTACATCTTTTACTAAAAATTGAAATGTAGATATCTTTATAACATCTCCAAGTTGGGGAATATCTTGTGTATTGTGAACAATAAAACCCCCTAAAGTTTCATATTGATCACTTTCAGGAATTTTTAATTTATATTTATCATTTAGATAGTCTACCTCTAATCTTGCTGATAAAATAAATGTATTTGAATTTATTTTCTTTTCCAAAAACTTAGTTAAATCATGCTCATCTTCAATTTCTCCAAATAATTCTTCAATAATATCTTCGATTGTAATAATTCCAGATGTACCACCATATTCATCAATAACAACCGCAATACTACTTTCTTTTCTAGTTAAAAGGTTTAGTACATCATTAATTAACATAGATTCAGGAATAAATTCTACAGAATGAATAAATGATTTAATGTTTTTTGGTTGGTTAAACATATCTTGTAAACTAATATACCCTACAATATGATCAATATTTTCTCTATGAATTAAAATTTTAGATAATCCATGTTCAATAAACATATTTTTTATATCACTTGACAAACTATATCTATCTACAGAAATAATTTCAGCTCTAGGAACCATGACTTCTCTAGCTCTTACAGCCGAAAATTCCAAAGCATTTTGAAAAATTTGTATTTCTGAATCTATATTTTTTGTTTCAGAATCATTTGCCAATTCTTCATTAATATAATCTCCAAGTTCATCTTTACTAAATACTATTCTTATTTCATCTTCTTTAGTTTTAAAATATTTACTCAAAACACTATTTGAAATATAATTTAATATATGTGTAATTGGACTAAATAAAATGTAAAAAATATAGGATGGAAAAGACAAGTATTTAAGAAATCTATTTGCATAAATTTGAAATAAAACTTTAGGCAAAAACTCAGCTGTGATTAATATAATAGACGTAGAGATTATTGTCTGATAAAATATATATATAAAATCTAAAGACTTAGAACTATCTATTTCGGGAAATAGTAAATCAAGAATTAATTTCCCAGAGAAAATTCCATAAACAACTAATGCAATATTATTACCTAGTAACATTGTTGCAATAAATTTTGATGGAGAGTAAGTTATTTTTTTTAAAATGTTAGAAAAGAATCCTTTTTGTTTTTTTTCTATTTCTAAATAAATTTTATTTGAAGAAACAAAGGCTATCTCCATTCCAGAGAAAAAGGCTGAAAAAATAATTGAAGTTAAAATAACGGTTATTTGTAAATCCATTAAATTTATTTATTCATTTTTTCAAATTTTTTTCTGTAATGTCTTCTAAAAAAAAACATAAATAATGATACAAGGGCAAAAATTAGTAAAATACTTTTTCTATTAGATTGATCATTTGATCCAAGGAAATAATCTAATGAAGCAATAATAAAAATTAATAAGTAAACTATTTCTGAAATTTTTCTAATTTTCATTAATTAAATATTCATTTTCTTCAACCATAACCTTACCATCTAATTCTCCGGTATTAAATATAGTAAATGATCTATTTGCATCTAACCTTTTAGCAATAATATCATAATCTGTATTTTTAAAACTAAATTTTTTTTCAGTAAAGAGCCATTCTTGTTCTGGATCCCAATATAGTTGTGAGGTTTTTAATTCAGATCCATCGTAAGTATTAATAACAACATTACCAATCAAATCAACAATATTAGTTTTGTTATAGGTAATCGCATAATTTGAAGTTACTACGGTGGAATTATTATTTTTATCAAAAAAAGTAATTTTAATTCCATTTGGAAATTCAGAATATGGAAATTCTTGATTTGTAAAATCTTTATTTAAAGGAGATGTTAATACTGCCTTAACTTTAGCTGAATCAGTATAGATCAATTTTATATTTTCAGCTATTCCAACAGGGATAAAATCATAATTATTAATATTTTTTATTTCTTGAAAATTGTCTTCACAAGAAAAAAAACAAAAAAAAGTTAAAATGAAAAATCTCTTCAAATTCATTATCTAAATGGAGGGAACTGTAATATTTTTACCGATCCAGCATTTTACAGAAATAGTTTCACCAGATCTTCCCTCAGTAAAAATATCTGTTTTAGATGGAGCTCTTCCTTCATAGCTTATAGCAGTTTTATTTGCAGTTCTTCTAACAGATGCATCAACAGATGCAGCCTTTCTAGCTTCTTTAGCAGCTAACCAATATATTGCTCTTTTTTCAAATTGTGTATTTCCACAGTTGTTAGCGCTTGAAGCATATAAATTGGCAATTAATAAATGTGATCTTCCTGATGAAGGCTGATAATTAAGTGCTTTATATGCATAACTTCTTGATTTACTGTATTGTCCTGACTTTTTAAACTTTAAAGCGATTTTATATAGTGTCTTAGCTTTTTTAAGATTGTCTGTTTCTAATGAGATAGACTCATTATAATATTCAATAGCAGTTTTAGAATCTCCCTTCTTATCATTTAATAAACCTAAATAATATGCAGAATTAGCTGAAGGATTTAACTCATGTAAAGCCTCTACCAATTCAACAAATAATGGATCATCTGAACAATCCTTACTATCCATTCTGCTAGCTGCTCTATTTAACCAAACTGCATCTGACTTAAACTTATCAAAATTCTTTCTATACAGAGGAATTAAATTTTCACATGTGGATTCTTTTGCAATTATAGCATTTAAATTGTTCAAATATGTCGAACAAGCTATCATATTTACTTCATAAATTCTTTTATTTTTTACTTCTCTACTTGAAAGCGGATCATCATTTTCCTCTTTTTTAAGAAGACCATCTAACTTTGAAGTGTAAGAGCCCATTACTAATTCAAATTTTTCAGTAAGTTCTTCATACTTTTCAAATAAAGATTCCAAAGACACAGACGAGTTCCCATTTTTATAAAGATTAAAATAAATTTTGAAGTAATTATATAACCCTTTTGGGGAAGTAAAACTTTTTGGATCTTTTTTAAATGCTTCATCATAAACATTATAAATACCCTTATCATCCGCCAACTTATAATCAATCATAGATTGTGCCTTAATTGCTAATATTTTACCAATTTGTGGAGTACCAGATTTTGTTTTAGAAAAATATTTAAGCCATTCATCGTATAGAGACAAAAGATCTTTTTGATATTTGTCTTTTTCATTTTCTTGACTGTTTTTAATATAAAACTTTAATATTCTTTCTCCATAAACATATATAGCAGAATTAATATCTGGACATTCGCCTTTTACCTTAAGCCAAGGTTCATAAGCAGCTTCATAATTTTTAACTTTAGCATATTCTGCAAATATTGACAAATTAGAGAAACATTCTTCTTTAGATTGGCTGTAAGAATAAATACTAAAAAATATCAATAAAAAAATGTATAAACTTCTCATTATAATAATTTAATATTTGATTATTAGAGGATTAAAGATCATAATTAAACAAAAATGAAGCCAAATTTATTAATTATACTTGTTTTTTACAAACCAACGGTCATTTAAGGTTAGTCCCAATCTAACGCTAAAGAATTTTTCTTGAATTAATCCAGCATTTGTCGTTCCCCTTTTACCTATCTCAAACCCTAAATTAATATTTTGAAAACCTTGAAATGGCAAACCTAATCCAAAATTTATTCCATATTCATCTATGGATTGATTTTGAATATGGAGACCTGTTTTTTCTATTCTTATTCCAGCTCTATAAACTATCCTACTTAAATAGCTTGTAAAAGAATTGAAATCTGGAATAAAAAATCCACCTAATGAAAACTTTGAAGCTTCCTTATATTCAACATTGTTTAAATTAAATAATTTATTTTCAAAGCCGCCTCCATTAGTTTTAGTGTAATCAAATCCAATAAACCATTTTGTTTCTTTTCCAAGGCCTAAACCAAATGAATTTGAGGAAGGAATAGTAATTTTTGTTTCTTTTAAATTTAGAACTTCTAAATCAATTTCTTCGCTATCTCCTCCAAAAGAACCATCACCAGTAATAGTATATAAAATTTGTGAGTTTTGGGAAGAAAGTTTTGAACTTGGTTTAAAAATATAACTTGCATGTAAGGTCAAATCAGTAGAAATTTTTTCTCTAAAAAGAGTAGAATAAACAAAATTAACTCCACTAAGCGAAGAATTGCTTTCAACCCTAGTATATAATTGAATACCTTCAAGTATTCTTGAATTAGAATGATCTAAACTTCCAAATTCATAATTTGCTGAAACTCCAAGATTTATTTTTTTTAAAACCTTAAAACCAAAAGTTAAAAATGCTGTATTTACTCCTCCATTTCCCTGATATCTTTCAACTTCTTTAGGTGTCTTTGATTCGTCAGTACTTTGTAATAAATAGCCAACGGATGATTTAGGAATTATTCCAAAACCAAAAACAAGATATTTAGTAGGTACTGTAACTGCTAGATAATTAACGTTAGCAGTACTAGTATTTTCATTTGAATTATCAGAAATTAATCTAGAGCTATTATAATCAACTCCAACCGAATAATTAACAAGTTCAATTTGAGAATAAGCAGCTGGATTTGTTAGATTTAAATGAATACTATCGCTGTAAACATTTAATCCTCCCATAGATCTATTTTCAATAGTTCCTTTAAAAGTATTTTCTCCAATACCATAAAATGAATAAGGAGATAAACTTCCTGATTGACTAAAAACAAATGATGTCACAAAAATTAAGAAAGCAGCTTGTATATATTTTATCATTATTTTTTATTCAATTCAATTAAAAAGTTGAGACCAAATATCAGAAAATTTGAATTCGCTAAGATGCTATTTTTTATCTTCTTGAACAAGAATTTAGCATCTCCACCTGTTAAAATTATCTTAATTTCTTTATACTGACTTTTATATTTATCTATTGAATTATTTAACTCACTAATAATTCCATTAATTACACCTGAGTGAATTGAATCTTCGGTGTTTTTTCCAATAAAATAATCGATCTCCTTAGGATCTATTAGTGGAAGGTTAGCTGTATAATTATTTAAAGATTTATATCTCATTCTTAAACCAGGGGAAATACTACCACCAAGATACTCGTTTTTATTATTTAAAAAATCAAAAGTTATACACGTACCTAAATCAATTAATAAGACATTTTCTTTAGGATATTCATTTGAAGCGTTACTAATGAGTGCTATTCTATCTTTTCCTAAAGTTTTTTTGCTTTTGTAGCAATTTTTAAATGGAAGTTTTAAAGAGGAATTAAATTTAATTAAATTAGTCTTATTAGATAATAATTCTATTAATTTATTATTGGATTGCGAGACATTTGAAACTATTGAATGAGTAATAGGATATTTATCTAAAATTGATTTAACATTTGAAAAATAATCTTCATTAAATTCACCAAAAATTATAAGATTATTATTTTTAAAAACACCTACTTTCAAAAGGCTATTACCTATATCTATAATTAAATTCAATTACTTGTTATTAAATGATAAAAATACACAAGATTTTTTACATGATTTTTTGTTGCTCTAATAAAACAAATTATATTTGCTCTTCTAAAAAACAAGCTTTGGTACCTTAGCTCAGTTGGTAGAGCAAAGGACTGAAAATCCTTGTGTCCGCAGTTCGATTCTGCGAGGTACCACTTAAAAACCCTATTTTGAAGAAAAATAGGGTTTTTATTTTCTATGAAATGAGATTTCCTTTTTCATCCCAAATAGCCTTATCATTTCTTTTTGATTGATCTACACATTTATCCAACCAATCTTTATCATATGAAAGCCCATACTGATCTAATATATTTTGAGGAATACCATCCCAAACATTTGGAGTATTTCCTTTATATCCTAATTCCTTGATGCCAACTTCAGATGTAAAATATCCAGTCATCGTCAAATTCCTCAACAAATTAAACCATTGAGTTGGTTCAGAAAGATCATTCATATTTTTATTGGGATCATAATAAGCAATTTCATCTAATATTTCTTTCTGAGAAGAAATTGGAATATCTATAAATAAATTATTAAATCTTTTCTTACTTTCATCATTAATCCAAGAAAGACCTTTTCTAAGAGGTGTTTGATAAGTTGGAATATCCTTTGCCATAAATTCTATTAATTGAACAACTTCAGCTTGTCTAATTGATCCAAAATCATTCGGAGGAAGGATTAAGTTACATAGCTTATCTAAAGTTAGTAACTCATCGTTTGAAAAGAACTTTTTTGCAAAGAGTTTATCATCATAAAGTTTTTCTTCAGGAGTTCTTCCATATTCATATCTTGTGAGAGATCTTACAATTTTTTCTCTGGATACATTATAACAAGATTCAAGAAAAATACTGGCACCAAATGATCCTAAAACTAAATTTTTAATCGAATCCCTTCTTTTCATATTATTGAAAATTTTGTTTTTTAAACTGGTCTATTATATATTCCGAACTTCTCCAAGCTAAAGCCATAATTGTCCAAGTAGGATTTTTGTCAGCTTGTGAAACAAAAGGTCCTGCATCAACAACAAATACATTGGAGACATCATGAAGCTGTTCAAATTCATTAACAACTGATTTTTTTGAATCATTACCCATTCTAGTTGTACCAACCTCATGTATAATCCAACCCGGTTTATTAATACCATAATTAGATTCTTTTCCAGGCTTTCCCCACAATGGAATTCCTCCCATATTATGTATAACCTCTTCAAAAGTATCTTGCATGTGCTTAGCTTGCTTTATCTCATTATCTGTCCATTTATAATTAAATCTGAGAATTGGAACTCCATATTTATCAACTTTATTAGGATCTATTTCACAATAATTGGTTTTTTGAGCAATAGACTCTCCTCTCCCAGATAATCCTATTGTTGATCCATAATACTTTTTCATATCTGACCTTAGAACATCTCCATATCCACCGGCTTTATTTATTCCAAAAAATTTATTAAAACTGTTCACATTAAAACCAGTTCCATAAGATGGCGCACCCAATCCACCCCAAACTTCTATGTGATATCCTCTTGGAAAATCTAATTTTTTATTATCAAGCCACCAAGGTGAATAAACATGCATTCCGCCAACACCATCTTCATTATAAATTTTTCTGTCAATTAATTCTGGAATAAATGCCATCATATCACCTCCAGTAGAATCATGTAAATACTTTCCAATTAAATCACTATTATTACCTAATCCGTTGGGATGTTGTTGAGATTTAGAATTCAAAAGAATTCTAGCAGAACTACATGCAGAAGCAGCTAATACTACAACTTTTCCCTTTAATTTGTATTCTTTATTCTCTGTTTTATCAATATAAGATACCCCATTTGCTTTACCCTCACTATTAGTAGTAACTGTTCTTACCATAGCATTAAGAAACATATCAATTTGACCGCCTGATTTTTGAGCTGGAAATATTAAACATGACCCAGATGAAAAATCAGCATATGTCATACAACTTCTAGCACATTGATTACAATAAAAACAAACTCCTCGTTCATCATTAATTCTTTTAGTTAAAATTGATAATCTTGAGGGTATTACTTTAACATTACTTTTTCTCGCCCCTTTTATATAAAAAAGTTCGTGTAACCTTGGTTTAGGCGGTGGAAGAAAAAAACCATTAGGATCATTATATAAATTTTCATTACTTCCAAAAACCCCAATTAATTTATCTAATTTATCATAATATGGTTTAATATCCTTATATGAAATTGGCCAATCTTCGCCAAATCCATCAATCGATTTCTTTTTAAAATCATTAGGTCCAAATCTTAAAGATATTCTTCCCCAATGATTAGTTCTTCCTCCTAACATTCTAGATCTAAACCATTTAAAATCCGTATCTCCCACTTGAGAATAAGGTTCTCCCTCTATTTCCCATCCTCCATATGCTTGATCAAAATCTCCAAAAAACCTAGTAGTTCCTCCTCCACGTCTAGGAGACTCATATGGCCATTTCATTTGTGTCATTTGTTCTGGATTTGCAGGATCATAAAAGGGTCCTGCTTCAACGATAGCAACAGATAAACCTGCCTCAGATAAAATTTTAGTTGCCATTCCACCACCAGCACCAGAACCGACTATTATAACATCATATTCCTTATTAATTTCTTTTATCTGCATATAATTAATTTGTCATAAATAGTTTTATTTAGAACTTAAATCTAAGGACAATTAGTAGTTTTTTAAAAAAATAATATAACATAAATATTACTATAATTTTTATTTAAATAAAAATTATAATTCTAATATTCTGATATTTCTAAATGAAATCACACCAGGGTGATCTTGAATAGATATTTTACCTGTTTTAAATTTTCCAAAATCACAATTTTGCCAGGGTTCCTGATCACAATTATTAAATTTAGTTGGAGCAACCATTGCATCCCATTCGTCTCCACTTAATGGGAAATTTACTATTTCTTCCCCGTTGTGAACTACAACTCCTTTATTGGAATTATGGTTGATTGTAATATCGTAAGTATTCCATTCACCTGCAGGTTTCGTAACCCATTTAGAAGGGGCAATCATTCCGTATAAAGCACCTGCTTGTGTTAAGGGCCCATCAGGCATCTCAGGATCTAGAATTTGAATTTCAGGACCAGTTACAAAAGGAAATTCATATTTCAAATCCTCTTTTACTCCCCAAAAAAATCCGCTATTAGATCCAGGGCTTACCTTCCATTCTAGATGGATTTTGAAGTTTGTATACTCTTTATCACTTACTAAACTTTTGTCACCCTTTCCCTTTGCATTAGCAGATGTAAAAGTTATAACTCCCTCATTAATGTCCCACCCAGACTTTTCACCATTATCCTGATAATAATGCCAACCATCCAGAGAATTATCTTGAATTAAAGAGACCCAATTATCATCTAACGAAGAATCCATTGAATTTTCTGAAGCTATTGATTTAACATTTTTTTTTGTAGAAAAATTATTACAGCTCAAAATAAAAAAAGATGTAGTAAATAATATAAAATGTATTTTTTTCATAATATTAATATTTTATATAAACATAATTAATTAAAATTTAGAATAATAATTAAATATAGTATTCTAATTTATTTTATAAATCCCACCCAGGCCTTCTTTTTCTTCCAACAAATTGATTAGCTAAATTAAAGTTTGTTATTTTTTTATTCTTACCATCCCAAAGTAATTTCTTTCTTCCAATAAAATCTTTACCATCTTTAAGCATATAACTTCTTAAAGCTAAATTTCCCATTAGAACTATTTCTGTAAAAGGTCCTGAATATTCAATTGGAGCAGTTAACATTTTGTATTCTTTACTTCCATAGCCTCCTTTAATTGCATCAATCCACTCTTTATGATGAATATAATCTAATCCATTATTTTTATTATAGATTGTATCTGTATTTAAATGTAATGTTTTTTCGCCTTTTCTATATAATTTTGGATTTAATCCGTAAACACCACAAGTAATGACTCCATCTTTACCAATTATTAATACCCCATTTGTATTTCCTTTCTCACCCAAATAATCATCTGCTGGAATAACTTCAGGTCTAGGTGGAATAATTCCTCCATCCATCCAAACTACTTCTAAATCAGAATTGGTTATATTATTTTTTTCAAAATGAAGGGTAACAAGGGATGCTGCGGGTGGACCTTCTGGATAATAATTTGGACTCCACATTTTTTGATAAATCTTTGCAACACTACACTCTACATCTTTGGGATACCCTAAATTTAAAGCTTTGACTGGTACATCAAGAATATGACAACCCATATCTCCAAGTGCTCCTGTACCAAAATCCCACCATCCTCTCCAATTAAAAGGGTGAAGTTCTGGTCTGTAAGCCATTTTCTTAGCTGGTCCCAACCACAAATCCCATTCTAAATCCTTAGGTTTAATAACAGATGGTTCTGGCATTTTAAAACCTTGCGGCCAAACAGGCCTATCTGTCCATGCATAAACTTTATTAATATCTCCGATTTTTTTTGCATTTATCCATTCCTTAACTTTTTCAACTCCAATACAAGAGCCTCCTTGATTACCCATTTGTGTAATGACTTTATTTTTCTTTGCCGATAATGTTAATTGTCGAGCTTCTTCAATGTTGTGTGTTAAAGGTTTTTGAATATAAACATGGAGGCCTTTATTCATCGCCTTATTTCCAATCACTCCATGGGTATGATCTGGAGTGCTAATTGTAACAGCATCCAAATCCTTCTCCTTATCTAAAAGCTCATTAAAATCAACATAAAATTTAGCTTTAGGGTATTTTTTTCTAGATTGAATAACTCCATGTTTACCTAATGGATGCACATCACATAAAGCAATAACTCTTTCATTTGAAACCCAAGAATCTCTAATATCAGATCCTTTTCCTCCAGCTCCGATGGCAGCAATGTTTAATTGATCGCTTGGAGGAATAAATCCAATTCCTCCTAAAACATTTCGTGGAACTATAAAAATTCCGGAACCAAGAAGCGAAGAATTTTTAATAAAATTTCTTCTAGACTTTTTTTTCATTTTTTTGTTTTAAATTATAACATTCAGATTTTTGGATGGTCAATAAATTTTAGATTAATTATAAATTCCATAAATTGAAATTTAATTTATTTTTTATGAAAAAAATAATTTTCATATTATTATTTAATCTATTAACACAAAATTTTGTTTATTCTCAAACTTTAAAAAATAAAAATATTTTAGTTGTTTGGGGTGGTTGGGATGGTCATCAACCAGAGCTTTTTGCTAAAAATGTAATAAACTGGTTAAAAAAAGAAAAGGCGAATATTTATGAATCTAACAATTTAAATATTTATTCAAATTATGACTCTTTAATAAAGTTTGATTTAATAATACAATCTGTAACTATGATGAAACTATCCTCTAAACAAGAAAAAAACTTGACATCTGCTGTAGAACATGGTGTAGGGATAGCAGGAGCTCATGGAGGACTTGGGGATTCATTTAGAGATAATACTGCTTATCAATTTATGATTGGTGGGCAATTTGTAAAACACCCTGGAGGAAAACTAAATTTTAATGTAGAAATGTTGAAAGATCCATTAACAAAAGGCCTTAATGATTTTGAAATTTTTAGTGAACAATATTATTTACACTACGACCCCAATATTCAAATATTGGCTACAACTAAATTTGATGGAAAAACTTTTCCATGGATAAAAAATGTAGTTATGCCTGTTGCTTGGAAAAAAAATTATGGAAAAGGAAAGGTGTTTTATATTTCAATCGGACACGATCCAAATGAATTTATTGAATATCCTGAGGGATGGAAACTTTTAACAAGAGGGTTTAAATGGGCTAGTAAAAACTAAAAACTTTTTAAATTAATTAATTCTTTTTTTGTAATATTCCTCCATTGTCCTCGAGATAAATCTTTTTTTGTAAAATTTGAGAACAGAACTCTATCAAGTGATATTATTTTATAATTAAAATCTAGTAAAAGTTTTTCTAAATCTTTAATATTATGAATAGATAATTCTATTCCTATTTCATTTTTATTTGCTCCATCTACATAATTAATTGATTTAATTTTTAATTTATTATTAACATCTAAATCTTTGATCCTTTTTAAGTCTCTTTGTAAAAAATCAACGTCAAGTTTTAAATGAAAAATTTGATTTATCAAGTTTTTTTTTGCATTTATTTGACTTATAAATTCAGTGTCATTTGATAGAATCATAAGTCCTGTATAGTTTTCTTTTAAAAAATCTAAAGATATTACTCTATTTTCTTCTTTAATAGAAGACAAAATAGAAAAAACAGTTTTGGAGTTTGTTTTTGAATAAATACAATGGAACCCTTTTGGTTTATTTAAAATAATATACTGCATTTTAACAGGAAATACTTTTCTTCCATCTAACTTCACACTATCGCTTAAAGAAACCTTAGAGCCTAATCTAACAATAGTTTTATTGTTTACAGAAACTCTACCTTGACTTATATATTCATCTGCTTCCCTTCTATTACAGATCCCTGAATTTGAAATAAATTTATTTAATCTGACAAGTATTTTTTCTGACATAAAATTTTGGTTATTAGCTATGAAACATGATACTAAAAAGACCTATGATAATCAAAGTCTTTAAAGAATTATGTAATATTTCATAATATTTATTGTCATTAAATTTCCATAACAAATAAAGAAATGGAAAGAAAAATGGTATTGCAAAGAAATAGAAATAAACCATTAGAGAAATATCATAATTTATAATCAAACTAAAAGAAATTCCAATAATTAAAAAAATATAAATTGTTATAAAACTTTTAGTCAATTCTTCACCATATATTACTGGAACAGAGAGGTAATTCATTGTAAAGTCTCCTTTTAAGTTTTTTAAATCCTTAATTAATTCTTTAATTAATATTACAAAAAAAAGAAACGATGCGTGTGTAATTATTTCAATTGAAAGATTCTTATAATAAAGAGCAATTGCAAAAAACGGAGTAATAACCAGTAGTACTGAAAGGAAATTTCCTATGAATGGATATTTACTTATTTTAATAGAATAAATAAAAATTCCAAAGATGTAAAAACTAAAAAAAAGAAATGCCTTTAAAGAAACTAAAGCGGAAAAAATTAATGTTAAAAAATTTAAAATAATATAAACCATTAATTTTGTTCTACCAGAAATTTCTTTTTCCAAAATAGTTTTTAATGGTCTATTTATTAAATCCTTATCTACATCATAAAAATTATTTATTATATATCCAGCTGAAATAGAAGATGCAGAGGAAAGAATAATTAACCATATATTAAAATCTAGAATTATAGAAAAAATATCATTGGAATTAGAAAAAATAAATATTGAAGAAACCAATTGAGCAAACATCATAAAAAAGACATTATAGCCTCTTACTACAGAAAATAAACTCAAAATTTTTATTATAATTTTCTTATTGAAAAAAGAAAAAAACATCGAAATTAAAAGTTATAGACTATTTCTAATTTATAGTCTTTCAATACAGATTTTGCTTTTTTAAAATCTTTAGAGAACCCTAATATATAGCCTCCTCCACCTGATCCACATAATTTTAAAAAATAATCATTTGATTCAATTCCCTTAGCCCAAATATTATGAAAATCTTTAGGAATCATTGGTTTAAAATTATCAAAAACAACTTTTGATAGATTTTTAATATTCAAAAAAAGTGACTTAAAATTTCCTTCTAAAAAATTATCAACACAAGAATCAGTAATTCTAATAAAATCATTTCGAATAACTTCGCTATAATTTTTATTTTTCATAGACTTAAAAAAAATATCTACCATAGGAGCAGTTTCACTAGATTTTCCGCTATCTAATAAAAATACAGCACCTTTTCCATTAGATGATTGAATTGGAATCCCAGTTGTTTCAATTTGATTTTTTGAATGAATTAAAATTGGCAAACTTAAATAACTATTTAATGGATCTAATCCAGAAGATTGTCCATGAAAATGAGATTCCATTAAAGAAAAAATGTTTTTTAAAACTGTAATTTTATCTTTGGTCAGATTTTCTAAAACTGTAATTTTATTTTCAGCATAACGATCATAGAAGGCTGCAACTAAAGCACCGCTACTACCTATTCCATATCCTTGAGGAATTGTACTATCAAAATACATTCCTTTTAATAGATCATCATTCATTTTATTAAAATCAAAAAGAACAATAGAATTATCTAATTTCAATAAATAATCTCTAAAAGTTAAAAGATTTTCATTAGATTTTTTTACTTTATCAATTCTTAAATCTCCCAATTTTAATCCTCCTTTATAAAAATTATAGGGAATTGAAAGTCCCTTAGAATTTTTTATAATCCCATACTCACCGAACAATAAAATTTTTGAATAGAATAATGGTGCTTTCACAATACAAAATTACAATTTTAATGGTCCAATCCCAATCATATCATTTATAAATTCTCCTGATTCACAAAATTTTATTAATTCATTACTGATTAATTTTTGAACAGAATCATATTCTTTTTTTGGGTAAATTAAATGAATATTGGCTCCGGCATCTAAAGAAAAACAAATTTTAGAATTGTTTTCTTTTCTGTATTTCCAAATTAAATTTATAATTTTTATGGTATTGGGTTTTAGCAATATGTAAGATGGAACTGAGGTCATCATCATAGAATGAAGAGTTAAAGCCTCTAATTCAACCACTTTGATAAATGTATCCATGTCTCCAGTTTCTAAAGCATTTTTTAAATTTTTAAAATTACTTTTAACTTGATTAAGGCGATCATTTGAAAAACTATGTCCTTCCATTAAATTGTGACCTATTGTGCTTGAAACCTCTTTTTTTTCTTTGTCAACAATTAAAATCGTATCATAAATACCTTGAAAAATGTCATGAATTTTGTTTGGATATTTAACTGCATACAAATCATTTGTAGAATTAAAAAAGTCAGATTTTCCCCAAATTGAAAAAAATCCTAAAGTGCTTCTACAAGCACTTCCAGAACCTAATCTTGCAAGAAAAGAAGCCTTTTTAAAAAAAAACTTCTTACTCATTGATGGATTTAATTCCTTTTCTATATCCATTATGCACAAGGCTAATGAACTATAAGAGGAGGCAGATGATGCAATTCCACTACTATGTGGAAAAGAATTTTTTGACTCAATTTTTAACTCAAGATCTAATAAAAAAGGACAATATTTTTCAATCCTAAAAAAAAATTGTTTTAACTTATCTTCAAAACTGGGATTGCCTTCTCCATGAAATAAAAAACTAAAATCTAGCTTTCCCGTCTTTTTTGTTTTGTATGATATTTTTGTTTCAGTAAAACAATTTTTTAAGCTAAAACTAATTGAGGGATTTAATGGAATTTGGTTAGTTTTTTTTCCCCAATATTTTATTAATGCAATATTACTAGGTGATTTCCATTGCGAAGTACCATTTATAGTTTGAAAATTATTTAAATTGAATATAAAATCATTTATCATTCTATTGACTTAATAGTTGCACTTTCTGATTTTCGTTTAGATCCATCAAAACCATTAACACCTGTAACTGTTGTATATCTTAGAATATTTTTTTTATTTGGATGTATAATTTTAAAAGCAGCTTGACACATTAACGTAGCTTCGTGAAAACCACATAAAATTAATTTTAATTTACCTGGATATGTATTTATATCTCCAATTGCAAAAATTCCTGGAATGTTTGTCTGGTAATCTAAAGCATTATTAACGCAAATTGCATTTTTTCTTATTTCAAGACCCCAATCTGATATTTTACCTAATTTAGGAATCAAACCAAATAAGGGAATAAAGAAATCTGTGTTAATTTCTTTTTTAGAACCATTTAATTTTATGTTAACACTTTCTAATTTTTTTTCACCTTTTAACTCAATTACTTCAGCTGGTGTAATAACATCAATTAATTGAGCATTTTTTAATTTTTGAACTTTTTCAATTGAATCATAAGCTCCTCTGAATTCAGTTCTTCTATGAACTAATGTAACTTTTCTTGCAATTTTTTGTAGTTCAATAGTCCAATCTAATGCAGAATCCCCTCCACCAGAAATTATAATAGTTTTATTTTTGAATAATTTTGGATTTTTAACCATATATTCTACTCCATTTGCTTCATATTTATTAATATTATCTATTTGAGGTTTTCTTGGGTCAAAACTTCCAAGACCTCCAGCAATAGCTATAACTTTTGCATTATGAACAGTACCTTTTTCAGTTACTACATTAAAAGAACCATCTTTTTGTTTTTCTAAGTAGTCTGCAGACTCAGATAAAGTATAACCAGGATTAAATGGTTTAATTTGTTCCAATAAATTATTTATAAGATTTCCAGCTAAGATTTCAGGTATTGCGGGAATATCAAAAATTGGTTTTTTTGGATATATTTCTGAACATTGCCCCCCAGGTTTTGACAATGCATCAATTATATGACATTTTAAACCTAATAAACCTGCTTCAAATACTGTAAACAAACCTGTAGGACCTCCTCCTATGATTAAGATATCGGTTTTGATTATTTTCATTATCTATTCTACACTAATAACTTCTTTAATTTGAGGAGCATGTTTCTTAATTGTCATCTCAACACCGTTTTTTAAAGTCATTTGGTTTACAGAACAACTAACACAATTTCCCATCAATTGAACCTTAACAATATTATCATTAATTGATAATAAAGTAATATCTCCACCATCGGATAAAAGAAAAGGCCTTATTTCTTCTAATGCAGATTCTACTTTTTTCTTTAACAAATTTTTACTCATAATAATTATTTTATAGCTGAACAACCTGACATAGTTGTTATTTTTACAACCTCAGATGCTGGAAGTTTTTTGTTTCTTAGTAATAGCTCTGAAATCATATTTTTAGTAATTGTATTAAAAACCTCATTAACAATTGTATTTTCTTGAAGAGAAGCGGGTCTACCAACATCTCCAGCCTCTCTAATACTTTGAATAAGAGGCACTTCACCTAAAAAAGGAACATTTAAATCAATTGATAAATTTTTTGCACCTTCCTTTCCAAATAAATAATATTTATTTTTTGGCAATTCTTTTGGTATAAAATAAGCCATATTTTCTATTATTCCCAAAACTGGCACGTTTATATTTTTTTGTTTAAACATTGAAACACCTTTTCTGGCATCGATAAGAGCTACATTTTGTGGAGTACTAACAACAATGGATCCAGAAATTGGTAATGATTGTAAAATGCTTAAATGAATATCACCTGTTCCGGGAGGTAAGTCAATTAATAAAAAATCTAAGTCTCCCCAATCAGAATCAAAAATCATTTGTTTCAATGCTTTGGAAGCCATTGGGCCTCTCCAAATTACGGCCTGATCAATTTTTGTAAAAAATCCAATAGATAAAATCTTAACACCAAAATTTTCAACAGGTTTCATCTTAGATTTATTATCAACTTTTGTTGCAAGAGGTTTTTCCTCTGATACATCAAACATAAGAGGAATAGAAGGACCATAAATATCAGCATCTAAAATTCCAACTGAAAACCCCATTTTGGTTAAAGCAATTGCTAAATTAGCCGTAACTGTTGATTTACCAACCCCACCTTTTCCTGATGAAACTGCTATTATATTATTAACATTTTCTAAAATCTGACTTTCGTTAAGAATTGTTTCATTTATAATCGCAGCAACTTTAAAGTTAATTTTTATGTCAAAATTTTGTTTGTATTTAGAAATAATAGCATTTTTAATCAAAGATTTTATATTATTTTTTGCTTTTAATGTAGGATTTTTAATTTCAAAATCAATTAAAATTTCATTATCAAAAATAACAACATTTTTTACTGAATTATTAGAAACAACATCAAGTTTTTCACCCTGTATGATGACTGATTTTAAAATAAATAAAATTTTATCTTTCGTAAGTTTCAAAATCGAATAAATTTTAACAGCAAATATAAGCTTATGAATACAATTATTTTAATTCAAATGATGGATCCCAAAAAATATTTTCAAAATTTACAACTTTATCATTTTTTATTTCAATCCCCTCGCTTTCTAATAGTTGCTGCATAAGATTTTTTCCAAAAAAATGATTTTTTCCACTTAAAAGCCCTATCCTATTTACAACTCTGTGAGAAGGTATATCCTTAATATTATGCGAAGCATTCATAGCCCAGCCAACAACTCTCGCACTTTTTTTAGTACCTAAGAAATTTGCTATTGCCCCATAAGTAGAAACCCTTCCGTATGGAATTTTAATAACAACTGAATACACCTTTTTAAAAAAATATAGTTTTTTATTCATATTAAAAATTGAACTTAAAACTTAAATAAGATATATTTTTTCCTTCATCTAAGAACAACTTCTCATAATGAGTTTTAATCTCAATAACCTCTCTTGGCGCATTATTATTCTTATAAATATCATGATTAGATATTATAGGTTTAATATTTAAATTTTCTAATAAGCCCAGTGTATAACCATGAAGAAATTCACTATCGGTTTTAAGATGAATTATACCTTTTTTAATTAATATTTTCTTATAAATTTTTAAAAAAAAAGGATTAACTAATCGATGCTTTCTTCTTTGAAATTTTATTTGTGGATCAGGAAAAGTTAACCATATTTCATGTATTTCATCATTTCCAAAAACATATTCAAGTAATTCAATTTGAGTTCTTAAAAAAACTACATTTTCTAATTTTTGATTAATCGCAGTTTTTGCACCTCTCCAAAATCTAGCTCCTTTAATATCTATTCCTATATAATTTTTCTCAGGATTAAGTTTAGCTAAATTAATCGTATACTCACCTTTACCACATCCCAATTCTAAAATTATTGGATTATTATTTTTAAAGTAAGAAGAATTCCATTTACCTTTGAATTTAAATAAATTTGATATTAAATCATGTCGATTTGGCTGAATTACATTTGAAAAACTTTCGTTTTCTATAAATCTTTTTAATTTATTTTTACTTCCCAATTAATAATTATTAAAGAGTAAAACAAACTTAAAAATAATTAATTTGATTTTTCCAAAGTAAAGGAAAATTCAGAACCAACACCATAATCACTCTCTACATACAGCTTTTCATTATGGGCATCTACTATATGCTTAACAATAGCAAGGCCCAAACCAGAACCTCCACTTGATCTGCTACCAGAACTTTCAACTCTATAAAATCTTTCAAATAATCTTTTAAAATGAACTTCTTTTATTCCCTGACCATTATCGGTTATCCTAATAATTACTTTATTTTCAACTAAATCTTCAATGGAGACTTCGGTAGTCCCTAATTCTTTTCCATATTTTATTGAATTTTCTATTAAATTAGTTAAAACCTGATGAATTTTTTCCTGGTCTGCAAAAACATTTAATTCTTTTATTTGTGAATCTAAAGAAAATGAAATTTGTTTTTTACTTGATTGCAATTCTAGCATTTCAAAAACATTATTTATTAATGAAACTATATTAAATTTTGATTTATCTAGCTTTATACCTTCTGATTCAAGCTTGGTTATCATATCTAAATCTTTTACAATAAAAATTAATCTTTCTACAGCTTTTTCTGCTTTTTTTAAATATTTGAGATTAACTTCTTCATCCTTAAGTGCACCATCAATTAGAGTTAATAAGTAACTTTGAGAAGTAAATAAAGGTGTTTTTAATTCGTGGGCTAAGTTTCCTATAAAATCACGTCTAAAGTTCTCTTTTTCTTGCATTGATTTGATTTCAGTTTGACTCTTTTTTGAAAAATTTTTAAGATCCTCAATCAGTTGATCCATGTTAGTTGAAACAAGTTCATTTTCTTCAATATTATTTTTTGGAATTAATTCATGATAAAGTTTTCTAATTTTTTTTAAAACAAATAATTCTAAATAAAAATAAATTATAAGAAAAGAAACTAGAAAAAGAGGAATAATAAAAATAAGTAAATCAATGAAATTTACATTTTTAAACGAATTATATAAATAAAATACGAAAACTAATAACGAACTAAGAATGAAAGAAATTGTAAAAGACTGAAAGATTGATTTATTAAATGAAGACATAAAATCATTATGGAGTAATCTTATATCCTACCCCTTTAACTGTTTTAAAATACAAATCTCCTAATTTTTCTCTTAATTTTCTAATATGAACATCAATTGTTCTATCACCAACTATTACTTGATTTCCCCAAACATTATTCATAATCTCATCACGACTAAAAACTTTATTTGGTGTAGAAGCTAAAAGAAACAACAATTCAAATTCTTTTCTTGGTAAATGTATTTCTTTTTTATTAACTGTAACTTTATACTCAGTTTTATTTATAGTTATATTGCCTAGATCTATTTTTACAATTTTATTAGGATTGATTCTTTTAAAAATAGAGGAAATTTTTTTTAATAAAATTTTAGGTTTTACAGGCTTTGAGATATAGTCATCTCCACCAGCATCAAAAGCTGCTAATTGGGTAAAGTCTTCAGCTCTAGCACTTAAAAAAATTACATGAGAATTATTTAATGAAGGGTTTTGCCTGATTTTAGAACATGCATCAATACCATTCATTTCTGGCATCATAACATCTAATAAAATAATTTGTGGAAGAAATAAATTAGCTTTTTTAATTGCTTCTTTTCCATTTAAAGCAGTTTTTACTTCATAACCCTCTAAACTAAGGTTATATCTTAAAATTTCAACAATATCTGGGTCATCATCTACGATTAGAATTTTTGACGGACTTGACATTATAAGTTATCTTTTTTCAAAATTAATAGTAATTATTTTTTTAACTATTTTAATTAACAATTATTTAATATAAACTTAAATTTACAAGTCAATTTTATAACTTATTAATTAAAATTAAAAGTTTGAATCCATTCAAAATTAAATCTGAATTAGACTTTAAATTAAATTCTATTGATTTATTTAAAAGGCAATTCAACAACAACCTAATTTACAATCAGTATTGTAAGTTATTAAAAATAAAATTATCAGATGTAAAGGAATTAAATGATATTCCGTTTTTACCGATTCAGTTTTTTAAAACTCACAAAATTATTTCAAATCAAAATAAAATTTCACATATTTTTAAGAGTAGTGGAACAGGTGGAATAAAAAGCATCAACTATGTTTCTAATATTAATAATTACATTAAAAGTTTTAGAACATGTTTTGAAATGTTTTATGGTCCTATAAAGAATTATGTTTTTTTAGGGCTTCTCCCATCTTATATTGATCAAAAAAATTCTTCTCTTGTTTTTATGGTTAATAATTTTATTGAAACTTCAAATCACAGTGAAAGTGAATTTTATTTAGACAACTATAATAAATTGTCTTCTGTTTTAAAAGATTTAGGAAATAAGAAAAAAAAAATAATTCTTTTTGGAGTTAGTTATGCTTTAATAGATTTTGCAAAGAAATATCCTGTTGAAATGAAAAATTTGATTATTGTAGAAACTGGTGGAATGAAAGGAAGAAAAAAAGAAATAACTAGAGATGAACTTCACTTAACTCTTAAAAAAGCTTTCGGCACAAATCATATACATTCAGAATATGGAATGACAGAGTTATTCTCACAAGCCTATTCTTTTAAAAATGGAAAGTTTATAAATCCTCCCTGGATGAAAACATTAATTAGAAATATAAATAATCCTTTAATGGTTTCAAAATTTGGAAGAGGAGCTATAAATATAATTGACCTAGCAAATGAACATTCATGTGCTTTTGTAGCAACTAATGATGTAGGAGAAGTTTTTAAAAATAAGTCCTATACAATTAGTGGTAGAATTAGTGAGGCTGAAATTAGAGGATGCAACCTAATGTTTAATGACAATTAAAAAATAATTCTTTTTCCCCCTTTGTGCTAAAATATATTTATCACAAATTAAATTTGATTTAGATATTCTATCCATATCCTTTATTTTATCCTTATTTATTGAAAGAGAATTTTCTTTAATGGCTCTATTAATTTCCGATTTTGACGATAAAAACCCTACTTTGTAAAGAAATTCTTGAACAAAAGGATTTGTATTTAAATATTTTAATGAAATTGTTTTTTGGGGGACACCAGAAAAAACATCTAAAAAAGTATTTTCATCCAAAGAACTTAAATCATTTGAAGTTGATTTTCCAAATAAAATATTAGAAGCAATAATTGCCTTTTCTAAATCATCATCCGAATGAACTAATTTAGTTAAGTCTGATGCAATTATTTTTTGTAATGATCTAAGATGAGGGTTTTTATTATGTTCATTTATAAAATTTTTAATTTCATCTTCTGAATAAAAAGTAAATATTTTGACATACTTAATAGCATCCTCATCTGAAATATTCAGCCAATATTGATAAAATTTATATGGTGATGTCCTATTCTTGTCTAACCAAACATTACCATCCTCTGTTTTTCCAAATTTGGTGCCATCTGTTTTAGTAATTAAAGGACATGTTAAAGCATAAACTTTTTTACCTGTTTTTTTTCTAATTAGTTCTGTACCACTTGTAATGTTCCCCCATTGGTCACTTCCTCCCATTTGAAGAATACAATTTTGATTTTTAAATAAATAATAGAAATCATAAGCTTGAATAATTTGATAAGTAAATTCTGTAAAAGACATACCTTCTTTAGAGTCCTTACTCAATCTCTTTTTTACAGAATCCTTAGCAACCATATAATTTACAGTTAAATGTTTTCCAATATCACGAATGAAATCTATAAGTTTAATATTATTAAACCAATCATTATTATTGCAAATAACAGCAGCATTTTTTTCTTTAGAATCAAAATTTAAAAATTTTGATAACTGAGTCTTGATTCCCTCAATATTTTTATCTAAATCCGTCTTACTTAATAAATTTCTTTCAGATGATTTTCCAGAGGGATCTCCTATCATACCAGTTGCCCCTCCAATTAAAACTATTGGTTTATGACCAAATTTTTGAAAATGCATTAATATTAAAATCTGTACAAGACTTCCTATGTGTAATGAATCAGCTGTTGGATCAAAACCAATATAGCCTGATGATGAACTTTCTAATAATTTTTCTTCACATCCTGGAATGAGATCTTGAAGCATTCCTCTCCAACGTAATTCATTAATAAAATTTTTTGACACAATACAAATTTTAACAAATATATATCTCTAAAATAAAAGAAAAAAGTAATTCAAAAAATAGTACATTAGACTTATGATTCTAGTAACAGGTGGAACAGGTTTAGTTGGTTGTAATTTATTATATTTTCTAATCTCTAATAATAAAAAAGTTATTGCTCTAAAAAGAAGTAGTAGTAATATAGAAAATGTAAAAAAAGTTTTTTTATCATATTCAAAAAATGATTTAAAATTATTTAATAGAATAAATTGGATAGATGGAGATATAAATGATTTGGAAAGCCTATCCAACGCCTTTAAAAATGTTAGCGAAGTATACCACTGTGCAGCATTTATTTCTTTTGATAAAAATGATTTAAAATCTATGCAAAAAATAAATGTTGAAGGAACTGCAAATGTAATTAATTGTGCAATAGATTATAAAATTAAAAAATTATGTTATGTCAGTACTATTGCTGCAATTGGATTAAGCACAAGTAAATTTACTGACGAAAATACTGAGTGGATAGATAATAAAAATCCATATTCCAAAACAAAGAAGAATGCAGAAATGGAAGTATGGAGAGGAATTTCTGAAGGTCTTAACGCTGTAATTGTAAATCCTGGAGTAATAGTTGGAAGTGGGTTTTGGAAAAGAGGAAGCGGAGCTTTTTTTACACAAATAAGTAGAGGAATGAATTATTACCCAGTGGGGAAGACAGGTTTTATTTGTGTTAAAGACGTAGTTAAAATAATGTATGAATTGATGGATAAAAACATTTTTTCAGAAAGATTCATATTAGTTGCTGAAAATTGGACATTTAAAAAGTTTTTTATAAAAGTAAGCAACTCATTAAATATAAATCCACCTAAGAAAAAAGCTGGAAAGATTTTGATGGAAATAGCTCTTGTATATGATTTTATAATAAGTAAAATAAAAGGGAAAAGAAGAAGATTAAATAGGGCTTCTATAGAATCATCAAATTCTTCTGCTAATTATTCAAATTCTAAAATTTCATCAAAACTTAATTATAAATTCAAAAAAATTGAGAAATCAATTGAAGAAACTTGTCAAATATTTAAAAATCAGTTTAATTAATTTTTTTTAAAGAATCATTTCTAATTTTAGTTTTTTCCTCTAAATCTTTAGAAAGAGAATCTTTTAAGCTTTTTAACTTTGTTTCAAGTTTTGAATAAATATTTAAATATAACTTAGGATTTGATGCGTAATAAAAATTACTTTCAGAAAAAATTGTTGAATCAATTTTATGTTTTTTAAATAGTAATGAATCTTTAATATTATAATAATTTAATTCAGATTTATTTCTAAAAGCTCTACTTGAATTAATTATATTAATATCCAATAAAAAATCTACCATTTGATCCTCTGTCATTAAGTTCTTAGGAGTATTTCTTTCATTATTAATACATGAAAAAAGCATTACTAAGACTAATACAACAATTGTTTTTTTCATCTGTCAAATGTTAATTTTACACCATGAGGAATAGGATCAAACTTTCCATCATTATACGCTAACTTTCCATTAATAAATGTATGTGTGACTTTTGAATCAAATACATAATTTTCAAATGGTGACCAATTACATTTATATAAAATATTATTTTTTTCTACTTTCCATGGTTTTTTTAAATCAATTAATACTAAATCAGCTAAATAACCCTTTCTAATATATCCTCTGTTTTTAATTTGAAATAAATCAGCAGGATTATGACACATTTTAGTTACAATTTTTTCTAAAGTTATTTTATTATTAAAATAATGCTGTATCATTGAAACTAATCCATGCTGAACTAATGGTCCTCCCGATGGACATTCTAAATATTTTTTTGATTTTTCTTCAATAGTATGAGGGGCATGATCAGTTGCAATCACATCTATTTTATCATTATTCAAAGCTTCCCAAAGTGCTTCTCTATCATGTTTAGACTTTATCGCTGGGTTCCATTTTATTAAGGATTTTTTTTCATTATAATCATCATCTGAAAACCACAAATGATGAATACAAACTTCTGATGTAATTTTTTTATCTCTTAGAGGAATATCATTTCTAAATAAAAGAGATTCACTTTTAGTAGATAAATGAAAAACATGAAGTCTAGCTTGAGTCTCTTTTGCTAATTTTATAATTTTTACTGTTGATTCAAAACAAGCTTCTTCTGATCTAATTTTTGGATGATATTTAAAAGGAATATCATTTCCATACATAGATATGTAATGATTTAAATTTTTATTTATAATTTTTTCATCTTCACTGTGTACTGCAATTAATAAATCTGTTGTTTCAAAAATTTCTTTTAATATATTTTTATCATCAACTAACATATTTCCAGTTGATGATCCTAAAAACAGTTTTAATGCAGCTACATTTTTAGTATCTAGTTTTTTAATTTCATCAATATTATCATTTGTTCCGCCAAACATAAAAGAGTAATTAGCATATGAATTATTTTTAGCTATTTTAAATTTATTTTCAAGATCATTAATTGTTGTAGTTTGTGGAATTGTATTTGGCATTTCAATAAAAGAGGTAACACCTCCAGCTATTGCTGCTTTTGACTCTGAATTTATTGTGGCTTTATGAGTTAATCCTGGCTCTCTAAAATGGACTTGATCATCAATTACACCAGGAATTAAAATTTTATTAGCAGCATCTATTAATTTATACTGACTTTTAATCTCAATATTATTGGCTATTTCACTTATTAAACCTTCTTTAATTAAAATATCAGATTTAAATATTTTTCCTTCATTTATTACCTGAGCATTTTTTATTAAAGTATCTGACATTATTTTTTATTTATTTTTATAAAAATAGCTTAAGATTTTTAATTTAATTAACCCAAAAATAGCTTCAAAAATAATATCTCCACTCATTTTAGATTCCCCATGAATTCTATCCTTAAAAATTATTGGAATTTCTAAAATTCTAAAGTTATTTTCAAAAGCCTTGAACTTTAATTCTATCTGAAATGCATATCCATTAAAAAGAATTGATTTTAAATCAATTTTATGCAAAACTTCTTTCCTGTAACCAACAAAACCAGAAGTTGCATCATAAACTGGCAAACCCGTTATTATTCTTGAATAAATAGAAGCAAAATATGAAAGTATTATTCTACTCAAAGGCCAATTAACAACATTTATTCCATTTATATATCTTGATCCAATAATAACATCACAATTTGAACTATCAATTTCTTTGTGCATTCTAACCAAGTCTTCTGCATCATGGGAAAGATCTGCATCCATTTCAAAAATATAATCATATTTATTATCTAAAGCCCAATTGAATCCATGGGTATATGCCTTTCCCAAACCCTCTTTTTTAATTCTAGATTCTAAAAAAATTCTTGATTTATATTTCTTGGAAAATTCTTTAACAAGTTCTCCAGTGCCATCAGAAGAATTGTCATCAACAACTAAAACATAAAAAAAAACAGAAAGATTTATAATTCTATCTAGGAGGATAGGAATATTTTCTGATTCATTATAGGTTGGAATAATAACTATAGATTTAGACATAATCTAAATTTTATTACAAAAATACAGTTTTAATAAACTAATAAATATACTTTCATTACAATAGACCAAAATAATGCTAATTTTGAATTATAAATCATTGTATTGATTAATGGGAACCTGGATAAATATTTTAATAATTTTATCGACTATACTAATTCTTTGTACAAGATTTTTAGGTGGAGAAAAAATTCAATATTTAATTAAATTTTGGAATATTCATAGATATTTTATTTTCAAATCAGGTCATACAATCCCAATTTTTAATAATCTAAATATCTTAATGTTTTTTTTAAGAATTATTCTTTTTTCAATTTTTATATCACTATATATTTTACCTAAAAAATTCGCAGAAATTCCTTTAAATAATTTTTATATTATATGTTTATTATTATTGACCTACATTGGCCTTAAATTTATAATTGAAAAGACTTTAGCAATAATATTTAGCTATAATTTACTTTTAAATGAAATTAATAGATATAGAATTGGATTTAAAAATCTTATTGCATTCCACTTATATTTTTATTTGTTGTTAATAATTTTTAATCCTTTTCCCTACAATTCGGTACTTTCAATTAGTTTAATATTATTTATCAATTATATATTATTTTCTTCATATTATATCTATAAAAAAACTATAAATAAAACCTTTAAAAGCCTAATTTATTTTATTTTGTACCTTTGCACGTTCGAAATAGCACCAGCATTATTTTTATTCTGGTATGCATTTAAATTTTGAATCATATGAAGGTAAAGTCTATTTTAGTTTCTCAACCAAGTCCTACAATTGAAAATTCACCATATTATCAATTAAAAACTAAAAGAAAAGTAAAAATTGATTTCATCCCTTTTATTCATGTTGAAGAAGTGAGTGCTAGAGAAGTTCGTCACCAAAAAATTGATTTATCTAAATTTTCAGCGATTATACTAACTAGTAGAAATGCTGTAGATCATTTTTTTAGAGTTGCTGAAGAAATGAGGTTTCCAATTCCTAATGCACTAAAATACTTCTGTTTATCAGAAGCTGTAGCATTCTATTTACAAAAATATGTAGTTTATAGAAAAAGAAAAATTTATGTAGGTGGTAGAACTTTTGATGATTTATCATTACAAATCGCCAAATATAACGAGGAAAGTTTTTTGATTCCTTGTTCTGATGCGCTATCCCCGGCTATTCCTAAAAAATTGAATGAATTAGGAGTCAAATGGGTGCAAGGCACTTTCTATAAGACTGTTATAAGCGATCTTTCTAATTTGAAAAATGTGTACTATGATATTTTAGTTTTCTTTAGCCCATCAGGAATAGAATCTTTATTTTCAAATTTTCCTGATTTTAAACAAAATGAAACCCGAATAGCTGCTTATGGAAGTTCAACTCTTCAGGCAGCCAAAGATGCTGGGTTGAGAATTGATATTTCTGCACCAGCTCCAAAAGTCTCATCAATGTCTAGGGCATTAGATATCTATATCGAAAAAGCTAATAAAAAATAAACTTTTTAATTCTATAATCCACTTTTAAAAGTTTTTATAAATCTATCAAAATCTTCCTGAGAATTTATAGATTTATATTCATCATTTTTAAAAAGTTCTAAATATATTTCTAGTTGCTTAGGAATTAAATATCCTCTTATAGGCGTAATTAAATTCATCTTTTCGTCAAAAAAAAGAGTAGTAGGATAAGCGTTTATACCTAAAAATTGAGTCAACTGATGAGAAGAATTCCTGGTTTGAGACCTACTTTTATCATAACGAGTATTTTCAAATTTTCTTCCCATAAAATTTACTACTTCATTACCTTCTCCATTAAATTTTACAGCATAATAATTTTTATTAATAAAATCAGCAATAAACTTATTCTGGAAAGTATTTTTTTCCATTAATTTACACGGACCACACCAATTAGTGTAAACATCCATAATTATATTTTTTGGTGATTTTTTTTGAGCTTCTATAGCTTTTTCAAAACTTAACCAATTAATTTCTTGAGAGAAATTAACGAAAAAACTTAAAAAAAATATTACGAATAAAACTTTATTAAATTTAAACATTAGAACAATAATAAAAATTATTCTGCATTATGAACAAGTCTTTTTAATGGTTTTAAAATTAATATTACTAAAAAACCAAAAATTGAACAGAAAATTGTTATTCCTGTAAAAGTCCAATAATCTCCAACTTCACTTGCATTTTCACCAATTAATCCAGCAACTTTATTTCCTAAACCAGAAGCAGCAAAATAAGCTCCCATCATAAAAGCAGCCCAGCGTGCTGGAGCTAACTTAGTTATAAAGGAAAGCGCAACAGGGGATGCACATAACTCTCCAATTGTATGAAATAAGTAAGCCAATACTAACCAATACATAGCTGATTTTTTTATAATCTCACCTGAAGCATCATAAGCAACTTCATTTGAAGCCATAGACATAAAGAAAAAACCAAATCCCATTATAATAACACCTAAAGCCATTTTAAAAAGTGAAGAATGCTCATACCCAGATTTTTTCCACCAGATCCAAAAAGAGCCAACTAAAGTTGCAAAAATTAAAATAAAAATTGCATTTACAGACTGAAACCAACTGGCAGGAACCATAAAAGATCCTAAAGCTAAATCTGTTTTTTGAGATGCATATAAATTCATTAGACCCCCAGCTTGTTCAAAAGCTCCCCAAAAAACTATGACAATTAAAAATGCTAAATAAGTAACTAATATTCTGTCTTTTTCAATTTTATTTCCATCATTATATACTACAATTGCGAATCCAACAGCAAATGCAATTCCAATTAAAAGTAAACCATAATCCCAATCTCCATTTAAACCTAAGTATAATCCAAAAATCGCAGTTATAGAAAATCCTAATAAAGAATTAGTTTTTTTAAAAATCTGTAAAAATAAATTATTTGATTCTTTATCATTTGGAGTATTCAATTCAACTTTATTTCCAACATGAGCTAAATATTTTTGCCCCTTCCAATAACCTAATTGTCCAATTGCCATTCCAATACCTGCTAATCCAAAACCATAATGCCAATTATAAGTTTCCCCCACGTATCCCACAACAAGAGCTGAAACAGCAGCACCAATATTAATCCCCATATAAAAAATATAAAATCCCATATCTCTTTTATTGTGATCTGTTTTGCCATAAAGTCCACCTACCATGGTAGAGATATTTCCTTTTAAACATCCAACCCCCAAAACAATAAATGTCAATCCTGTGTAAAATGCCCATAAAGCCTCAACTGCTAAAATTCCATGACCAAAACATAATAAAAGTCCGCCAATCATTACAGACTTTCTTTGACCTAAATACCTGTCAGCTAAAATTCCACCTGGTATTGTTGCCAAGTAAACAAACATAGTATACCATCCATATAACTCAAGAGCTGATCTATCACTCCAACCCAATCCAGGATTTACTCCTGATGTTTCTGAAACCAAATAAAGAACAAGAATTGCTCTCATCCCATAATAACTAAAGCGTTCCCATAGCTCTGTAAAAAAAAGATAAAAAAGACCTATTGGATGTCCAAGAAATGTTTTTTGCTGTAATTCATTTTGATCATTCATATATTATTATTTTAATTTTATTATACTTTTTCCATGATAATACTTTCCTTGAATTAAAGAATGTAGTTCATCAATGTTTTTGTGTGTAATTCCGCCTGCACTAATAATTTCAAAATTATCTGGTGCTAAATCTAACATTTTTTTTAGATTTTCAATAGCATCTATTGCAAAAGTCTTTCCGCCCGAGGTTAAAATTCCATTTATATTTTTATTTTTTAATAATAACAAAAGAGAATTAAGAACAGAATCTGTATTGTCAATTGCTTTGTGAATAATAACATTTAAAGGTTTAGCTATCTCTGACAAAAAATTAATTTGTTTCATGTTAAAATTTGAATCTTCATTTAAACAGCCTAAAACAATCCCGTCAACCCCTAGTTTTTTACAAAAATTAATATCCTCAATCATTCTTTGAATATCTCTGTCAGAATATATAAATGAAGGATGTTTAGGCCTAATCATTACTCTTATTGGAATATTCAAATTTGAAAAAACTTTATTAATAAGTTTTTTAGAAGGAGTCAAGCCATCCATATCAAGTCTTGAGCATAATTCAATTCTATTTGCACCTTTTTCTTCAGCATTAACTGCATCTAAAAATGAGTCAACACATACTTCTTTAATAATTTGCATAATGAAATATACCTAAAAGTGGTATCTTTTGAAAGTCTCTATTGCTGAGTAATCTGACATACCTAAATCATGGAATTTTTTGGCAATTGCTCTATTTCTATCTTCCGTTCTAACCCAAAACTCCCTATTATCATCACCTTGAAACATTACATTATCTTTTTGGGATTGATGATAAAAAATAGCTTTTCTTTTTTTCAAAACTTGGAATGGACTCATTGGAATTGACATGTCAATTTCATAAACTTCCCATTCATGCCAAGCTCCTCTATAAAGCCAAACCCAGCAATTTTTCATGAAACTTTTTTTCTTGATACTTTTTAATACATCAAAAAGAATATCCAAACAAACTTTATGAGTGCCGTGGGGATCAGCAAGATCACCTGCTCCATAAATTTGATGAGGTTTTATCTTGGTAATTATATTACTTATAATATCGAAATCTAATTTTGAAGGTTGAGATTTTTTTACCGTTCCTGTTTCATAAAAAGGTAATCTTAAAAAGTGAACATTACAATCAGGAATTCCAATAAACCTTGTGGCTGCTAAGGATTCTTTTTCTCTAATAAATGATGCAATTTTTCTAATCTCTTTATTATCTAAAATTTCATTAGATTTTTTAAGAATATTCATCAAACTCTGGTATTTTTTTTTAACATCTTTTGAAGTCTCACAAAATACCTCTAAAAATTTAAGAACTTCAGAATTGTTTACTGCAATATTTCCTGAAGTTTGATAAGCAACATGTACATCATGGCCTTGAGAAACCAATCTATCAAAAGTCCCTCCCATAGAAATTACATCATCATCAGGATGAGGACTGAAAATAAGTACTCTTTTATTAGCCGGATTAGCTCTTTCAGGTCTATTCCTATCATCAATATTTGGTTTTCCTCCCGGCCAGCCAGTAATAGTTCGATCAATTCTATTAAAAACTTCTAAATTTAGATCATACGCAGATTGATGGATCAATAATTCTGATAAACTATTTTCATTATAATCAGACTCAGTCAAATTTAAAATTGATTTGTTAGTTTTTTTACAAAGCCAAACTACTGCCTTAGCTTTTAACTCACTATCAAATTTTTCAGAACCTACTTTCCAAGGAGATTCAATTCTTGTCAAATTAGATGCTGCTGTTTCATCTAAAACAAATGTTAAATTTTTATGATTTTGTAAGAAACTTGCTGGAATATTTGAATCAATATCTCCTTCAATTGCTTTACTAATTGATTTAGACTTGTTTTGTCCCCACGCTAAAAGAACGATTCTTTTAGATTTTCTTATAGTGTTAATTCCCATTGTAATTGCCTTTGTTGGAACATTCTCTATTCCATAAAAAGCTTTTCTAGCATCATTTCTTGTTATGTAATCAAGGTGAACAAGTCTAGTTAGTGAACTATAATTTGATCCGGGCTCATTAAAACCAATATGACCAGTCCTTCCAATTCCTAAAAGCTGAAAGTCAATTCCTCCTAAAAGTTTAATTTTTTTCTCATATTCTTTACAATGGTCATTTACCTTGTCTAAAACCAATTCTCCATTAGGAATATGAATGTTTTGGGGTTTAATATCTATGTGAGAGAACAAATGAATATTCATAAAATGGTGATAACTTTGAGTATCAGCATTATTCATTGGAAAATATTCATCTAAATTAAATGTAATTACATTTGAAAAACTAAGCCTTTCTTCTCTGTGTAATCTTACAAGTTCATCATAAACAGAAATAGGAGAAGAACCTGTTGCCAATCCTAATATACAATTCCTGTTTTCTTTTTGTTTTTTCTTAATTAAAACTGCAATTTCATTAGCAACAATCTTTGAAGCCTCTTTTGGATCATTAAATATTACACTATGAATTTTTTCATATCTAGTTTCCTCTAAAGTCCCAGGCGATTTATAATCAATATTCATAAACTATTTAGTTTTTTCCAATAATTTTTTAATAGTATAGTAAAAATAAGGCTAATAACTAAAAACCATATTCCACTTATTGTGTCTCCATAAATAAAATAACCTGTTGAGAATAATACTGAGTATATAGCAAAACAACCCAATAACATACAAATTATTCCAGTAGGTACTGACCATATTTTATTTTGATTATTGTTAAATGAAATATTATTTTTCGAAGCTTCTAATTTAATTTTATACCATCCAGGACCCCCGGGATTAGTTTTTTTACAAAAATTAATTAAAGTTTCTGTTGAATCTGGTTTAGTTAATAAAGTAACAATTACCCAAACAGCAGTAGTAAATAAGACAACCATCGGAAATTTATAATAAGATTCTAAAATTCCTGTATCAGAAAACAATAAAGGACCTAAGCTTGTAAAGTTTAATATTATAGAGACAAATCCTGAAACAAACATTGCTGCGATTTCACTCCATGCATTTATTCTCCACCAAAACCACCTCAAGATAAAAATTAAACCAGTGCCAGCTCCAAACATTAAAATAACATCAAATAATTGTAGGGCATTTGTCAATAATAATGCAAAAATTGCACTAAGAATAAATAATGTTACAGTTGAAATTCTTCCAATATTTACAAGTTCTTTTTCCGATGCATTTTTTTTAATCTGTTGCTTGTAAAAATCATTAACAATATATGAGGATCCCCAATTTAAATGTGTTGAAATAGTCGACATATATGCTGCTACAAGTGAAGCAATAACAAGTCCTAACAATCCTGAAGGGAGCATAGTTAACATAGCTGGGTAAGCTAAATCATGGCCAAGTTTATCTTCAGAAATATTAGGAAATGCCTCTTGAATACTTGCTAAATCAGGAAAAACTATTAAGGAAGCCAAAGCAACAATTATCCATGGCCAAGGTCTAAGCGCATAATGCATTACATTAAAGAAAAAAGTAGCCCCTATAGCATGATTTTCATTCTTGGCAGCTAACATTCTTTGGGCTATATAACCCCCTCCGCCTGGTTCAGCCCCTGGATACCAAGAACTCCACCATTGCACAGCAAGGGGGACAATTAAAAGAGGAATATAGATGTCTGGATCATCTAAACTTGGTGTCATAGATAACATACTGCTTGGAGTGTTGGAAATTAAATTAACCATCCCACCAACTTCAGGGAGATTAACTAAATAATATGCTGCACCTATTGATCCAGCCATAGCTGCAAAAAATAAAATAAAATCTGTATAAACTACACCTCTAAAACCACCGACCGTACTAAATATAACAGTTATTGTCCCAGCATAAAGAATAGTTTCAATTGGTGAAAGACCAAGCATGATTTCACCAATTTTAATTGCAGCTAGAGTTACTCCAGACATAGCCATAACATTAAAAATGACACCAAGATATATAGCTCTAAATCCTCTTAAAAATTTACCACCCCAACCACTATATCTCAATTCATAAAATTCCATATCTGTTGACACATCTGATTTTCTCCATAACTTAGCATAAACAAAAACTGTCAACAATCCTGTTAGTAAAAATGCCCACCAAACCCAATTTCCTGAAACTCCATTTGTTCTAACTATATCAGTAACAAGATTTGGAGTGTCTGTTGAAAATGTAGTAGCTACCATAGAGATCCCTAATAGCCACCATGGCATATTTCTACCAGAAAGAAAATACTCTGTTGAACTAGAAGAGGATTTTTTAGAAACTAAAAATCCTATAATTAATGTAACTGAAAAAAAACATAATATTATGGCATAGTCAAATGAGGACAACTCAATCATAAAAATTGATTTTATTTAAAATTAAGATAATCTATTTAAAATGCTACAAAAAACTGTCAATATTATCTAAGTCTTTTATGAATCTCTATTATATCGGTTTTAGAAGTAAGATCTAGAACATTTTCTGACATAGGAATCCCAGTAATACTTTTATTATTTTTGGAAATCATTTTTTTTAAAACATCTGGAATTTCTTTTTCATTTCTTTTTTTATTAATTGGACAATTTTTAAAAAAAGAAAAACTCTCTTCGCCGTGAAATTTAAAAAGATTCATACTAACTCTAATTTTTCCTGATTTATCAAAAGATTTTTTTATTATTTCTTTATTTGGTTTTTCTATAATATCAATTAATTTATTTTCTTCATCCAACTTAGCAATTGAAAAAGAAGAAATTCTTTCTTTTGAAAAGTTTAAACCATTTCTATCATAAGCAATAAATGCATTATTTGATTTTGTAGATTTAATTTTTTTTAGAGATTTTACTGAATATAAATTATCTCCATTGCAAACACAAAAAGATTTAGATTTTAAATTAGGATATTGTTCCATTGTTTGAAAAATTGCGTCAGCAGTTCCTAAAGGTTTAGATCGATTTGTAGGCAAATATTGAACAGAAAAATTTATATCACATTTTGTTAAATCAATTTTTAAAAGATCATTAAAATTATTTCTGAAGTAATGTGCATCTTTACTAGTAACTATGTATATTTTATTAAATCCTGATTTAATCATATTAGAAATAGAATAACTAATAAAAGGCTTTGATTTGGTTCCAAACTCAATTAAAACTTTACTTTTTGTATTAGCAGATTCTATTTGACTTTCTGTTAAAATTTTTGAGTCAACTGATGCCTTCATCCTTGATGAAGCCCCTGCAGCCATTATAATAATTGAATTAGTCAAATGTTTTATTCTATTGATGGAATTATAAATTGTTTAACACTAGGTGTAGTACGGGCTTCTTTCAAAAAAATTTCTAAATTATTAACGATTTCTGGAAATTCTTCAGACATATCATTAAGTTCTTGAATATCATTATCCAAATTATATAGTTTAAGTTTTTGTTTTCCATTTAAAAGATTTTTTTTAAGTCCTTTCCAATTACCATATCTAATAGCTTGTTGTCCACCTTTTCCTTGAATTTCCCAATATAAATATTTATGATTTTCTTGATTCTCTCCCTTTAATGTTGGCAGGAAACTCAATCCATTAACAGACTTTGGCTTCTCAATGTTTAATATATCGCAAACAGTTGCATAAAAATCTTGAAAAGCAGAAATATGATTAGTTTTAGTTTTTTTCTTAATAAATTTTGGCCATGTAGCAATCATTGGAACCCTAATTCCTCCCTCATTTACACTTCCTTTTAGCCTATCTCTAGATCCATTTAATTTTCCAGCACTTTCAAAAAAATCCGTATCAACTTCTTTTAAAAAAGTGGGACCATTATCACTAGTAAAAATTATAAGAGTATTTTCATACTTATTAATATCTTTTAATTTTTTTACAATTTCACCAACTTGTTCATCCAAATAAGAAATCATTGCTGCATATGTTGCCTTGGGAGTTAAGCTAGGATAGTATGATTTTCCAGTGTAAGGTTCTTCTTTCCCAAATTTTTTTCTATAATAATCTTCCCATTTTTTAGGAGCTTGGAGTGCCAAATGAGGAATCAATGAAGCATAATAAAGAAAGAAATTTTCGTTTTTATTTTCTTCAATAAATTTAAGAGCTTCTGTGTGCATCAAAGTTGGTGAATAATCATTTTGATTGTATTTCTTATAACTAATTGGATCATAAATATCCGCATCTAGATCAAGATCTTCATTTTTTTCGACTAAGTAATTATTTAAATAATGTCTTTCCTTATTTCTCCATAGATGGGTTGGATAATATGAGTGTGCAATTCTTTGACAGTTATAACCATAAAAAAAATCAAAACCCATGTTATTTGGAACACTATTGGTGTGCGGAGCGCCCAGACCCCATTTACCAACCATACCTGTTTTATATCCATTATTTTTAAGTATCTGTGCAACAGTCACAATTGAATCGGGTAAAGGTCTCTGTCCTTCTAATTCAGGATTATCAAGCATAGCTTTAAAACTCCAAACATTTCCTCTTTCTCCCCATTCACTGTTGTCCCTAATATGAGTAGTTCCAGTGTGCATTCCTGTCATTAGTACACTTCTTGAAGGTGCACAAACTGGAGAGCCAGAATAATGATCTGTAAAAATCATTCCATCTTCTGCTAATTTATCAATATTTGGTGTTTCTATTTCTGTCTGACCAAATGAGCCTAATTCTCCATAGCCAAGATCATCAGCTAAAATATATATGATATTTGGGTTTTCATTATTGTCATTTTTACATCCAAAAAAAGAGAAGATGACTAAAAAATATAAAAAGGAATTAGTAAAAGTTTTCATAATAATTTTTTCAGTATTTGATCATAAAGATCGTAAAAATAAAGAAACCCATCTTCATTAATTAAATAACACAATTATTATCTTTGTATAGTGAATAAACAAAACTATAAAATTAAAATAGACGGATTTTCTAAATTATCTAAACAAGATAAAATATCTTGGATCAATGAGAACTATTTTCATAATGACAAAAATTCATATAAATTTCTTAAACAGTATTGGAATATTGATTTAGAATTACAAAAAATTCATGATGAATTTGCAGAAAATACCATATCTAATTTTATACTTCCACTTGGCGTAGCACCTAATTTTTTAATTGATGGAATTGACTATACTATTCCAATGGCAATTGAGGAAAGTTCAGTCGTAGCAGCTGCTTGTAAAGCTGCTAAGTTTTGGAGAAAAAGAGGAGGTTTCAAAACAAAGATTATTGATTTTAAAAAAACTGGCCAAGTACATTTTATTTTTCATGGGAATATAGATAATCTCAATATTTTTTTTAATAAAATAAAACCTAAATTACTTAAAGATTGTGAAAAGATTAATCATAATATGGTTAAGCGTGGAGGTGGAATTTTAAATATTAAACTTTTAGATAAAACAAATGATATTCAAAATTATTTTCAATTAGAGGCTACATTTGACACGGTAGATTCTATGGGTGCAAACTTTATAAATTCTTGTTTAGAACAATTTGCAAAATCCTTAAAAAAAGAAGCTATGTCATTTGATTCCTTCTCAAATACTGAAAAAAATATTGAAATTTTAATGAGTATTCTTTCAAATTATGTTCCTGACTGCTTAGTAAGAGCAGAAGTTAGTTGTCCTATTGAAGATTTAGGTAATCATGATAATTTAAATGCAATTGATTTTGCAAAAAAATTCAATCAGGTAATAAATATTGCAAAAAGTCAAAAAGTCAGAGCTGTAACTCACAACAAGGGAATTATGAATGGAGTAGACTCTGTAATCATTGCAACTGGAAATGATTTTAGAGCTATTGAAGCAGGAGTTCATGCTTACGCATGTAAAGATGGTTACTATAAAAGTCTTTCTGATGTAAAAATTAAAAATGGGATTTTCAATTTTTGGATTGAACTTCCTTTATCGCTTGGTACGGTAGGTGGAATTACAAATCTTCATCCTTTGGTAAAATGGTCACTTAATCTACTTAAAAATCCAACTGGAAAAGAACTGATGAAAATTGTTGCTGTAGCTGGACTTGCACAAAATTTTGGAGCTCTTCAGTCTTTAATTACATCAGGTATTCAAAAAGGGCATATGAAGATGCATTTGATCAATATTTTAAATTCTTTAAAAGCTTCAGAAAATGAAAAAAAAGAACTTATAAAACATTTTAAAACAAATGTTGTTTCCTATAATTCAGTTGAAAAAGAATTATTAAATATTAGAAAAAATGGACTTTAAAACTAATAGCTCAGGGAAAATACTATTAACTTCTGAATATGTAATTCTTAAAGGGGCATTAGCTTTGGCTATTCCTACAAAATTTAAACAATCATTAACATTTGTAAAAAATAAAACTAAAAAATTGATATGGAATAGTTATAATTCAAAAAATAAAATTTGGTTTAATTGTGAATTTAATTTACCTGATCTTAAATTTATAAATACTAATAATAATAAAAAAGGGGAGATTTTACAATCTATTTTACTATCTGCAGGAAAAATTAATCCTTCATTTTTGTCAATTTTTTCCGGAGGAATAGTTACAACTAAACTTGATTTTCCAAATGAATGGGGCTTGGGAAGTTCCTCTACCTTAATAAATAATATTGCAAAGTGGGCTAAAATTGACCCATACCAATTACTTTGGTCTAATTTTAAAGGAAGTGGTTTTGATATTGCATGTGCTAAAAGTAAAAATCCATTACTTTACAAATTAGAAAACAAGGTGCCAATAGTTAAGAGTATTTCATTCAATCCAATTTTTTCAGATAATTTATTTTTTATTCACTTAAATAAAAAACAAGACACAAATAATCAAATTAAAATTTTTTATAAAAAAAACATTTCGTCAAATATTATACTAACCTTTACTGAATTAACAAAAAAATTTGTTGCATCAAAAAATTTGATTGAATTTCAGAGTTGCATAAAAAAACATGAATTAATTCTTTCTAAAGAATTAAAATTGAAGCCTATTAAAGAACTTTTATTTAAAGATTACCAGGGTGAAATTAAAAGTTTAGGTGCATGGGGAGGAGATTTCATTTTAGCAGCAGGACCTTTAAATTCTTCATCATATTTTGTTAAAAAAGGTTTTAAAACTATTATTCCTTTCAAAAAAATGTTTTAAAAAATTTTTTTAAAATGAGTTTGGCACGATTAATGTTAAATATATTTTATAATATTTTTGGTTAGTTGTTTTAAAATACCCATGCGTTCCAAAACCGTGGGTATTTTTTTTAAGGGTTAACATCCATAACCGTTCTAAATCCTGTATGCATTGAACTAGAGTCCGGTGTGCTTTTCATTCTCATGGAATTTCTAAAACCACTGCAATAAGAATCATTGCATAAAAAACTTCCTCCTCGCATAACCTTTTTTGGACTATACGGTTCCATAGGGTCATAACTATTTTTTGGGCCCTTAGGGTTTTGATTTGTGTCTTTTGAAATCATATTATAATATTCTGAATGATACCAATCTGAACACCATTCCCAAACATTTCCACCAAGATCATAAAATCCAAATCCATTTGGCTCAAAAGATTTTACAGGGGCTGTATAATAAAATTTATCTTTCATTTTATTGCTTGAAGGAAATTTTCCTTCCCAAGTATTAGCTTTTAATCTTCCTTGATTTATTGACTCATTTCCCCAGCTATAAATATTATTTTTTAAACCTCCTCTTGACGCATATTCAAACTCTGCTTCCGTTGGCAATCTTTTACCTGCCCATTTACAATATGCAATTGCATCATCCCAACTAATGTGTACAACAGGATGATTTCCTTTATTTTTTATATTACTATTTTTCCCATAAGGACTTCTCCAGTTTGTGTTTTTTTCTAGCCTCCACCATTGAGTAAAATCATTCAAGTTTGAAGTTTCTGTTTCATAAAAAATTAATGAAGCTGGAGCCAATAGACTATCATGCGGTTTTGGTGTGCCTGGTGGAACTATTTTTTTTATTTCATTCCAATCTATTGCCATTTCTGCAGTTGTAACATATCCTGTTGCATCAATAAATTCTTTAAACTGATCATTTGTAACTTCTGTTTCATCCATCCAAAATGAATTTACAATAACTTTATGTTTAGGAAACTCATCTTGTTTTGCTTCTTCATTATCACCACCCATTTCAAACTCACCTCCTTTTACAAAAATCATCCCATTTGTATTTCCTGAAAATGCAATTTTAATTTCATTTAAATCATTTGATAAATTATTTGTTATAGAATTGCTTGGCATACAAGCATGAGATGATTGACCTTTAGGTTTTTTAGTAATTGTTTCACAAGAAAAATAACATAATATTAATAAAATAATAATTCTAGTTTTCATTTATGATTATTTATTAATTAAAAATAGTTGATTTGTTTTTAAATTTATAAATATTGATCTTTTTTAATTTATTAAATGATTTAAAAAAACTAAATTGTAATGATCTAAATTAATAATTAAATACTTTTATAATTATGGATAAAAAACTTGCTCAACAATATTGGAAAGAAAACCTAAAATATCTGTTTATATTATTAACGATTTGGTTTACTGTTTCATTTGGATTTGGAATTTTATTAGTTGATGAATTAAATCAAATCAAGATAGCTGGATTTAAATTAGGTTTTTGGTTTGCTCAGCAAGGTTCGATTTACGTATTTGTGTTATTAATATTTGTATATATATATCTTATGAATAGGTTAGACAAAAAATATAATATTAAATAATTTTTATGACATTACAACTTTGGATATGGCTAATGATAGGATTAACCTTTTCATTATACATCGGAATAGCCATTTGGTCTAAAGCAGGATCAACGAAAGATTTTTATGTAGCTGGAACTGGTGTTTCTCCAATGGCTAATGGAATGGCTACTGCGGCAGATTGGATGTCAGCTGCTTCTTTTATTTCAATGGCTGGTCTAATATCCTTTATGGGATATGATGGATCAGTTTTTCTAATGGGTTGGACGGGTGGATATGTTTTATTGGCTCTGCTTTTAGCACCTTATCTTAGAAAATTTGGAAAATTTACCGTCCCTGACTTTATTGGGGACAGATATTATTCTAATACTGCCAGATTAGTTGCTGTTTTATGTGCACTAATTATATCATTTACTTATGTTGCAGGCCAAATGAGAGGTGTAGGTTTAGTTTTTTCACGTTATCTAGAAGTAGATATTAACACTGGCGTTATAATTGGGATGGCAATAGTTTTATTTTATGCAGTGTTGGGAGGAATGAAGGGAATTACATATACACAAGTTGCACAATATTGTGTGTTAATTTTTGCTTTTATGGTCCCTGCCATTTTTATCTCTATTCAAATGACTGGTAACCCAATTCCCCAACTTGGTTTTGGTTCACAAGGTGCTGATGGAATTTATCTTTTAGATAAACTTGATGGTCTAAGTATGGAGTTAGGTTTTGACGAATACACCTCCGGATCAAAATCTATGTTAGATGTGTTTTTTATAACTGCTGCACTTATGGTTGGAACAGCGGGACTTCCACACGTAATCGTGAGATTTTTTACAGTTAAAAAAGTTAGTGATGCTAGAAAATCTGCTGGATGGGCACTTTTATTTATCGCTATCTTATATACTACTGCTCCAGCAATAGCAGTATTTGCAAGAACTAATTTAATTGAAACTGTAAGTGAAAAAAAGTATAATGAATTACCTGGTTGGTTTGATAATTGGGAAAAAACAGGTTTATTAACTTTTAATGACAAAAATGAAGATGGCATAGTACAGTATGTAGCTGATCCTCAAATAAATGAACTGACTATTGATAGGGATATAATGGTAATGGCAAATCCAGAAATAGCCGAATTACCTAATTGGGTAATTGCTCTTTTAGCAGCAGGTGCACTAGCTGCTGCACTCTCAACTGCTGCGGGACTACTTTTAGTAATTTCTTCCTCAATATCTCATGATCTGATAAAAAAGATAATTAAACCTGATGTTTCTGAAAAGGGCGAGCTAATTGCCGCTAGAATTTCAGCCTTTTTTGCAGTTATTATGGCTGGATATTTTGGAATTAATCCACCAGGATTTGTTGCTGCTGTTGTAGCACTTGCTTTTGGTTTAGCTGCTGCTTCTTTTTTTCCAGCAATTGTTATGGGAATTTTTTATAAAAGAATGAATAAAGAAGGAGCGATTTCAGGAATGTTAACTGGACTTTTACTTATGCTTTTTTATATGACAAAATTTAAATTTGGATGGTTTGGAGGAGGAACAAGTGAAGATTGGTGGTTTGGAATATCTCCTGAAGGCTTTGGAACTTTTGCAATGTTAACTAATTTTATAGTTTCTCTTATTGTTTGTCATATGACAAGCGTACCTCCAAAAGAAATACAAAATCTAGTTGAAAAAATTAGAATACCATTTCAATAATAAATTACTATGAATCTAAACTGGTATAAAAAAGAAAATATTTCTTTAAAAATTTTAATATTATTTTTTCTCAACTCCCTAAGTTCCCAAGATTTTGATTTGTTTAAAAAAGAAATTTTTATAAGTGAAAAAGACACCCTCAATTACCGAATTTTAAAACCTCATAATTATGATCCAAAAAAAAGTTATCCATTACATCTTTTTTTACACGGAGCTGGTGAAAGAGGAAATGATAATGAATTACAACTTACTCATGGAGCTAAATTATTTTTAAATAAAAAAAACAGGGAGCGATATAAGTCATGGGTAATTTTTCCACAATCACCAAAAAATGATTGGTGGGGTGGTTATTATGAACCTTATAAATATGATTATCAAGTTAAAAACTCTGATGCCTTAGGTTTAGTTATTAGACTAATGGATAATTTTGTAAATCGTAAAGATGTTAACAAAGACAAAGTGTATGTAAGTGGATTATCAATGGGTGGATTAGGAACTTTTTCGATCCTAAGTCAAAGACCTAATATGTTTGCTGCCGCCACTCCAATTTGTGGTGATGGTGATCCAAATAGGGTCAACAATTTTGCAAAAAAAGTTAATATTTGGATTTTTCATGGATCTGCAGACAAAGTTGTTCATCCAAATCAATCATTAAAAATGGCTAAAGCTATAATTGATTATGGAGGAAATCCAAAAGTTACTATTTATGAAAATGTTGGGCATAATAGTTGGGATATAGCTTTCAAAGAAAAAGATTTTTTAAAATGGATGCATTCAAAAAATAAAAAACAATTATAAAATGAATTTGAAAAAATTGATATTTATTATATTATTAATAAATTTTATTGTGAACAATAATTACTCTCAAGATATAAATATAGCTGGAGGCGGAAATTTACAAGATTGGGCTAATTTAAAAAAATATCAAAAAAACAATGAAAAATTAATTAAAATTTCTGAACCTAATAGGGTTGTTTTTATGGGAAATTCCATTACTGAAGGATGGAGTTTTTTTAATAAAAATTTTTTTATTGAAAATCCCTTTGTTAATAGAGGAATAAGCGGCCAAACAACTCCACAAATGTTAATTAGATTTAAACCAGATGTTGTAAACTTAAAACCTAAGAGTGTAGTAATTTTAGCTGGTATAAATGATATAGCAGGAAATACTGGTCCAATTTCAATTGAAAGCTCTGCTGAAAACATAATTTCTATGTCTGAAATTGCATTAGCTAATAATATTAAAGTTTTTATATGTTCAACTCTTCCTGCATCAGACTTTCCTTGGTCACCAGGACTAGATCCTGCTCCAAAAGTTATAAAACTTAACAAAATTTTAAAAGACTATTGCAATAAAAATAATCTTACATATGTAGATTATTATTCATTTATGTCCAACAAAAATGGTGGTTTAAAAGTTCCTGAATATACTTCATCTCAAGATTTAGTTCATCCCAATAAGGCAGGCTATAATGTTATGGAAAAAATTATTTTAAAAGCTTTAAAATAAAATCTCATTTGATTAAAAATATTGATTTAAAAAAAAAATTATAACTTTAATTTATTGTGAACAATAATTTGAAAAAATACAGCATTTTTGGATATTTTTTTATTCCATTTATAGCTGTATTATTATTCAAAAGTTTATCTAACATCCCTAAAGAAAAAACAACTTTAATTTATAAAGAGGATAGTAGTTCGTTTAATTCTACTTTTTCCAATGAGGAGATAAAATTAGTGGATTTTAATTTTGATGTAAAACCTATTCTTTCAGACAAATGTTACGCTTGCCATGGTCCAGATGAAAAAGCAAGAAAAGCTAATTTGAGACTTGATATTGAAAAAAGCTTTTATGCATCTTTAGAAAACAGTGATAATCATTTTCTAATAAATAGAAATAATCCAGATGAAAGTGAGATTTTTAAAAGAATAAGTAGTGAAAAAACTGATTACTTAATGCCACCACCTGAATCTAATTTAAAACTTTCACTAAAAGAAAAATATATCTTAAAAAAATGGATTGATCAAGGAGGAAAATGGGAAAAACACTGGTCATATAATAAACCTAAACTTTCTGAAATTCCTTCAACAATTTTTAAAGATTGGACTTCAAATGAAATAGATTTTTTTATAGCAAAAAATTTAGAATTAAAAGGGCTAAAACCCTCTAAAATTGAAAATAAAGAAATTTTATTAAGACGAGTTTCTTTTGATCTTATAGGTCTGCCCCCAACAATTTCAGAACTGGATTCTTTTTTATTAGATGAATCTAAGAATGCATATGAAAAGGTTGTTGATAAATTACTAAACTCTAATTCATATGGTGAACGAATGGCATCTATTTGGATGGATTTAGCTAGATATGGGGACAGTCATGGTTATCAAGATGATCAAGAAAGAATTATGTGGCCATGGAGAGATTGGGTAATTCATGCTTACAATAAAAATTTACCTTATGATAAGTTTATGAAATGGCAAATTGCTGGAGATATGATTCCAAATGCTTCTAAAGAACAAATACTTGCATCAGGATTTAATAGAAACCATAAAATAACTCAGGAAGGTGGTGTAATTCCTGAAGAATATAGGGTAGAATATGTAGCAGATAGAACTATTACCACATCAACAATAATGATGGGATTAACAGTTGAATGTGCAAGATGTCATTCTCACAAATATGATCCTATTTCACAAAAAGAGTTTTTTAACTTATATAGTTTTTTTAATAATGTGGATGAAAATGGGATCATTGAATACGGAGATACTGCTCCAAAGCCTAATTTAACTATTAAAAAAGATGATACTCTAAGTGAACTTAATTTTGTAAATATTCCTGATAGTATTAATAAAGTTACTCTTATGGTTATGAAGGAATCTGAAAACCTTCGAAAAACATATGTTTTAAATAGAGGAAGTTATGATTCACCTACTTATGAGGTTGAACCTGCAACTCCAAAAATTATACTACCATTTGATGAAAAAAAATATCCAAAAAATAGAGTTGGATTGTCTCAATGGTTTTTTGAAAAAGATAACCCACTAACATCAAGAGTAGCAGTAAATAGAATATGGCAACAATTTTTTGGAGAAGGAATAGTTTCAACACCCGATGATTTTGGCAGTCAGGGAAGTAAACCTATCAATCCTGAACTTTTAGACTGGTTAGCATATACATATCAAAATTTTGATAAATGGGATACAAAAAAGTTTATAAAAAGAATAGTTATGTCCTCAACCTACAGGCAATCTAGTAAAATCAAAGCTGAAAATTTAGTTTTAGATCCTCAAAATACTTATTTAGCACAATATCCTAGGCAAAAGCTTTCAGCAGAAATGGTTAGAGATAATGCCTTAGCTTCTAGTGGGATGTTAGTTAAAAGAATTGGAGGTCCTAGTGTTAAACCAATGCAACCAGAAGGCTTATGGGATGAAGTTACAGGTGGTGGTGGTGGAAGTCTAGCTTTTTATGTTCCCGATACTGGTGAAAATTTATTTAGAAGAAGTCTTTATACATTTTGGAAAAGAACAGTTCCTCCACCATCAATGATGATATTTGATGCTCCAACAAGAGACTTTTGCGTTACTGTTAGACAAAAAACAAGTACTCCATTACAATCTTTAGCGTTAATGAATGATCCACAATATTTATTGGCTGCTAAAAATCTCTCGAACAAAATTTTTGAAGAATCATCATTAAAAAAAGAAGATAAAATCATAAAATTATACAGAACTATAACAGCAAGAATGCCAAATAAAGTAGAATTAAATAAATTAAAAAAGTATCTTGATGAAGTTAGAGTAATTAATAAAATCAATGAAAAAGAAGCTTTTGTTTCATTGGCAGTTTTGGTCTATAATTTAGATGAAACAACACAAAAGAGTTAAAATATGGAAGAAATTCACAAGCATTTTTTAAATAATAATAGAAGAAATTTTTTAAAAAAGGCTGGTTTAGGTATTGGAGGATTAGCCCTAGGCACATTAATGGATCCTTTTAATTTTGGAAAAAATACAGATCCTTTTTCTTCACTAAGTGGAAATTCATTAAATCTTCCCCACTTTGCACCCAAAGCAAAAAGAATTATTTATTTATTTCAAAGTGGTGGGCCCTCTCAATTAGACCTATTTGATTATAAGCCTAAACTAACTAAAATGCGTGGTATAGATTTACCTGAGTCTATAAGAAAAGGACAAAGGTTAACGGGAATGACATCTGGTCAAGCTAACTTTCCTCTTGTAAATAGTTTATACAATTTTAAACAATATGGTGAGTCCAGAGCTTGGGTCAGTGAATTAATGCCATACATTGGAAAAATAGCTGATGAATTATGCTTTGTTAAATCAATGCATACTGAAGCAATTAACCATGACCCAGCGATTACTTTTTTTCAAACTGGATCTCAACAACCAGGAAGACCAAGTATGGGATCGTGGATGAGTTATGGATTAGGAAGTTTAAATAATAATCTTCCATCCTTTGTTGTTTTATTATCAAATGGAACTGGAAGACCAAAAGGACAGCCCTTATATTCAAGGTTATGGGGAAATGGTTTTTTAAGTTCCCTTCACCAGGGAGTTCAATTTAGATCAGCAAAAGATCCTGTTTTGTATCTAAAAAATCCCGATGGTGTTTCTCCAAAAGAAAGAAGGAAAATGTTAGATTATTTAGCAGAATTAAATGAAGAACAAGAATCTACATTTGGAGATCCTGAAATAAGTAGTAGAATTGCCCAATATGAAATGGCATATAGGATGCAAACTTCTGTACCCGAAACCATGGATATATCAAATGAGCCTGATCACATTCTTCAAATGTATGGTCCAAATGCACAAAAGCCTGGAACCTATGCAGCTAATTGCATACAAGCTAGAAGATTAATTGAAAAAGATGTAAGGTTTGTACAATTATATCATATGGGATGGGATCAACATGAAAATCTTCCTACTCAAATAAAAGGTCAGTCAAATGATGTTGATCAACCTACTGCAGCATTAATTATGGATTTAAAACAAAGAGGCTTATTAGAAGATACTTTAGTGGTTTGGGGAGGAGAATTTGGAAGAACAAATTATTGTCAAGGAAAATTAAGTGAAATGGTTTATGGAAGAGATCATCATCCAAGATCTTTTACCATTTTTATGGCTGGCGCAGGAGTAAAACCAGGGGTTAGTTATGGGGAAACTGATGACTTAGGTTATAATATTGTTAAAGATCCCGTTCATGTTCACGATTTACAAGCAACTATCCTACATCAATTTGGAATTGATCATACAAAGATGATATATAAACATCAAGGAAGAAGATTTAGACTCACTGATGTACATGGGGAGGTTAATAAAAATCTGCTAATCTAAATTTATTTTAGGTGTTGTTTAAAGAATTTCCAAATTTCTTTACTAGCACTAATATCTTTGTTTCCAAACGAACCAGGCCAATCATGACCACCACCAGTAACGGTGTAAAGCCAAACTTCATTATTATATTGACTCCCCTTTTGTTTAGTTAAAGAAACAGTTGAATTATCAGTAGTATCTATATCAGCAAAATCTATTTTTTCTACAGAATCACAACCATTTAAATTTGCCCAATAATCCATAACCTTAATAATGTGAGGAGCACCTCCCCAACCATAAGCAGTTGACATAGTTCCATCCCATGGAACAACTTCATCATCAGTTCCTGATATTTGCATTATTGGAATTTTATTTGAGGGATTACATGTTAACCAATCATTACCACTCATAGTACCTGTAATTGATGCAATAGCTTTAAAAACATTTGATTTTTTACAAGCTAAAGTATAGCTCATAAAACCTCCATTTGACATTCCACTAACAAATGTGTTTTTTGGATTTATTTTATATGACTCTTGAAGTTTATTTGCCAGTTGATGTAAAAAACCAATATCATCAATTGAACTCATTTCAAGATTTGCATTCCAATGGGTTTCCCCACTTGGCAAAGCAGTTCCTTGAGGATAACAAACCATAAAGCCATTTTCATCTGCAATTTGATTCATTTGAGAATAAGTCATAATAGTAGTTGCTGAACTGGTGAATCCATGTAATACAAATACTAAGGGAGAGTTTTCTGCAAAATTATCAGGCTTGTGTAAAATATATGTCCGCGCAAGTCCATCATGATTAATACTAAATTGTTTTGTTTTCCAATCAGGCACACTAATATCATTGGTGTTTTCTTCTTTTTGGCAACTAGTTATTAAAACAAAAAATATTAATAAAAAGGATTTCTTCATAATTAACTGATTTTAGTAATTCCTGGAACTGGAACAGGATATTTTCCGTTTTTATTTGGTATTACAGGAGGGGTTGAATCCCAATCAAGATCATCAGGAACTAGAATATCATTTGAATTTAATGCTTGTTCCCAAGTTATTTCTTTACCTGTGTAAGTAGCCATTCTTCCCATAATAGCTGTGAGAGTGGTTTTAGCGCCATACTCTGCATTATTAATTATGCTCCCATTTCTAATAGATTTGAATAAGTCATCATGTTCAATTTGGTATGGACTTTTATCTCCTTTGGAATCATATGTTAATAAATTATTTCCATTGTAATCAACGATTTTACTTTTTGGTTTAGTATAAATACTTGATTTGGTACCTTGAAAAACTTCACTAACATTTCTATTAGTTCCAGGTTGATGTCTACATTGACTTGAAATAACAGCTCCTCCGGGATAATTAAATTCTACATAATGATGATCAAAAATTTGACCATGATCAATTCCTTTTCTTACTTCTCTTCCACCCATTCCACTAGCAGATTTTGGATATTCACCAATAAACCAGTTAGCGACATCAATATTATGAATATGTTGTTCAACAATATGATCACCACATATCCAATTAAAATAATACCAATTTCTCATTTGATATTCCATTTCAGTCTGATCTGTTTCTCTTTTTCTGACCCATACTCCTGCACCATTCCAATATACTTGTCCTGAAACAATTTTACCAACATCGCCTTTTTTTATTCTGTCATAGAGAGCTAAATATTTCTTTTCATATCTTCTTTGAAGGCCAACAACTACATTCAACTTTTTTTTCTCAGATATTTTTGCAGCTTTTAAAACCCTTCTAACTCCATGAGAATCAGTTGCTAAAGGCTTCTCCATAAAAACATGTTTATCATTATTTACTGCATATTCAAAATGTTGAGGTCTAAAACCTGGTGGAGTTGCTAGAATTACAACATCAGCTAAATCTATAGCTTTTTTATAAGCATTAAATCCTGTAAATCTATTTTTTTGTTTTACATTGACTTTAATTTCTCCGTCTAATTCCTCAGAAATATATTTCAAACTATTTTCAACTCTATCTCCAAAAGCATCTGCCATTGCTACTAGTTCAACATCTTTATCTGCTCGTAATGCTTGAACTGCTGCTCCAGTTCCTCTTCCTCCACAGCCAACCACAGCAAGTTTAAGTTTTTTGCTATTTGAATTGTTTGCCATTGCTTCCAAAGAAAATGGAGCTGTTAATAAAGCTCCCGTAGTGATAGATGCTTTTTTAACAAAGGATCGTCTGTTTAAATTTTTTTGTTTCATGCTATTAAATTATAAAATTATCTACTGATTTATATGCTTCTATAACCGCTTTTTCTCCTTCTCTTTTAGGTTTAGAATTTCCATGTTCCATCCCTAAAATACCATTATATCCTTTACTGTGAATATACTTAAAAATATTCCTATAATTAATTTCACCTGATGTTGGCTCATTTCTTCCTGGATTATCTCCAATTTGAAAGTAAGCAATTTCATCCCAGCAAGCTTCAATATTTGGAATTAAATTCCCTTCCTCAATTTGCTGATGGTAAATATCAAATAATATTTTACACGATGGGGAATTAACAGCTTTACAGATTTCATAAGCTTGAGGACTTTTAGAAAGAAACAAACCTGGGTGGTTTCTAAAATTAAGTGGCTCTAAAACCATAGAAATTCCATATGGTTCTAAAATTTCACTAGCTAACTTTAATGTCTCTACAACATTAGCCGTTTGATAACCAATATTTAATCTTAAATCTAAATGACCAGGCACTACTGTAATCCATTTTGCATTTACTCTTTTAGCAACTTCAATAGAGTCTTTGATTTCTTTTAAAAACTCTGCTCTTTTATCTTTTTTCCCACTAGCTAGATTTGGCTCTTTCCAATAAATGGTATGAGCAACAAAAACTCCCATTTGTATATTATTATTAAGCATAAAAGAAGCCATTTTTTTTTGAGTTTCAACATCTCTTTTTTTCATATTATTATCCTCAAAAGCAGTAAAACCCTGTTCTACCATAAAACGTAATTGATCTATTGGATCACTTCCAGCATGATGTTTAAACATCCCTAAATGTGGAGCATATTTTAAATTAAATTTATATTTATTATTTAACTTTGTATTTGGATATATTGAATTAATTGCAAATAAAGCAGTTGATGCAATTGATGAGTTAAGTATAAATTTTCTTCTTTTCATAATTATTTAATTTAAATTATTCCCAAAATGCTAATTGATCTTCTGTTTTAGGTGCTTTCAGTGGTCTTATAATTCGAAATCCTACAAACTGAGCATCTGTATGCCACCAAATACTCCTTGGTATTTGAGGATCCTGTTTTTTCCATTGCTTTGAAGATGCTTGTCTTGATGCACTTCTTAATTTAAAATTTGAATTCATCCAAGAGCCTCCTCTAACGACACGAGGATATAGCTTTGAAGGTTTTTCATACGGATTTACAGCAATTGTATTAGAATATTTCTGGTAGGATCTCACATTATGTTGATCTAATGTCCACTCTGAAACATTTCCATGCATATCATGTAATCCCCACGGATTTGGTTTTTTGTTTCCAACTTTATGATAAGATTCATTACTGTTATTTTTATACCAAGCATAATCATCAAGTAGATTTGGGTCATTTCCAAATGAATATGCTGTCCTAGTTCCTGCCCTGCATGCATATTCCCATTCAGCTTCAGTTGGTAATCTATAGAAATTTCCTGTCATTGATGATAACCATTTACAGAACTTTTTTGCTGCAAGTTGAGTCATTGATATAGCTGGATAACCATCAATACCCATTCCAAAACTCATTTCTACATAAGGAGTTGTAGCGCCAGAAACCCCATCTACATCAATATTTACTTCATTTTTAGAATCAAATTTTGGTTGGTTTTTATCAATTTTTCTTTCCATGAAAAGATGATATAAATCCCAGGTAGTTTCATATTTAGCAATCCAAAAAGCTTCAATTTTTACTTTATGAATTGGCCCTTCGTCTGCCATTCTATTTTTTTCACTGTAAGGACTTCCCATTTGAAATTCTCCCTCTGGAATTGGGATCATTTCAAGCCCATAGTTTTTTTCAATTATTTTCTGATTATATGGTTTGAATAAATTATTTTGAGCACATGCAAAAAAAGGGATAGCTAATAGTAAATTAATAATCCTTTTCATGATATTAAATTAATAAAACCCATAATTTAGTTTATAATTCAAAAATCTCTATATGGAGAATCAAGAAATTCATTAGCCTTTTCTTCTTTAAATCTAGCTTTCTTATTATCCCAATTAAGTGTTTTCCCTGGAAACCTCCCAGCAATAACCCCTAATAATATTGTTTCAGTCAATCTTGCTGAATAGGAAAATGGAGCGGTACATACATCTCTACCTAAACATGCATCAACAAATTGATGGTAATGAAGATAGGATTCACCTTGATAATCTCTTACAGGTTTTTTAGTTATTTTTCCTGAACTCTCCAAATTAGAAAGATCTAGTTTTTTATATTTCCCATTAACTATCAGTCTAGGTAATTCCATAAAATGTGGTAGGAGAAGTCTTCCTTTTTCACCAATAAACATAGCGCCTTGTAATGGAAGTTTTTCATTATTTGGCAACTTTAAGTCCTTATGTTTTTTAGGTGACCCTGCGCCATCATTCCATATCCATTTAAAAGATTCAGTTGTATATTTAGTTCCTGGAAATTCATATGTTACAGAATTTTTTTCAGGAAATCCAAATCCATTGGGTCTTCTACAATTATTTTTAATTGTTATTGGAACATCTAATTCAAGAGCATTATAAGGGGTGTCAAAAATGTGTACTCCCATATCTCCCAAAGTTCCACATCCAAAATCTAATATTTTTCTCCAATTACCTGGATGATAAACCTTTTCCTTGAAAGGTCTTTTTTTTGCAGTTCCTAACCATAAGTTCCAATCAAGATTTTCTGGAATTGGATCAACACCATCAGGTTTAGATCCATCAAATCCCCAATTCTTAGGAGACCATGCTCTTACTTTACTAACTTTGCCAATAATACCAGATTGTATTAATAGTGTTGCAAGTTTATAATCATAAAAAGAATGAACTTGAATTCCCATTTGTGTTATGAGATTTTTTTCTTTTGCCATTTTTCTCAAAGCTCTAGCTTCAGAAACATGGTGAGTTAATGGCTTTTGACAATAAACAGCTTTATTAATTTCCATAGCCATCAGTGAGGCTGGAGCATGTGTATGATCAGGGGTAGAAATAATAACGGCATCAAATTTGTCTTTCATTTCTTTCATCATAACCCTATAATCCTTGTAAGTTTTTGCCATTGGATGTAATTTGCTAGCCGAAACTAAAGCATTTGAATCAACATCACATAAAGCCACTACATCAACATCTTTATGAGATGAAATATCTTTTAAGTCAGCTAAACCCATTCCACCAACTCCAATATGAGCTGTTCTAAGTCTCATTTTTTTTGTGCTTGACCAAATATTTGAAGGTATTAGTGGTAATGAAGCCAAAGTTGCCGTTGTTTTTAAAAAGTTTCTTCTATTAGTTCTTTTCATTATAAAGATAGTCTATTACTAAAGTTAATTAAAATACTAAATTAAAAGATAAACTAAATTATTTGAGTTAACAACAAAACTAGTTTGAATGTAAAAACTTGTTACAAATTAGGAGGAATTCTAATAAATTTAGCCGGTAATTCATCAATTACTTTTTTATTAATTTCTCTTACTTTTTTTAAATCTAATTTTAATATTTTTCTATCATATGTAATTAAACCATTTACTTCGCCTTCAACATCTGTTATTTGAGTATATATTGCACCAGAAAATCCTTTTAAAACCATGTCATGTAATTGATTAGCAAAATTTACATACTCATCTGTTGCTTTTTCTGAACTCTTATATTTGACATATCCCCAATTCTTATTTTTTTGCCAAAGATGACCTTCTATTGCTAATCCAATTCCGCCATATTCACCAAGAACATTTGACCTTGCTGGATCATAAAATTTCATTTTTGGGTCAGGATAATTATGAACATCTGTTATGTCTCCTATATTGTAGTGATTTCCTCCACTTGCTGGATTTACCAACCTAAATGGATCATATTTTTTTGTCCAATTTGTTATCTCAATTGTGTTAAATTGTCCCCAACCTTCATTAAATGGAACCCAGCAAACTATTGATGGATTTGAATAAAGAAAGTCTATAATTTCCTTCCATTCATTCATAAAATTTTTTTTCACTTGTGGTGGAGGAATATATTCTTTACCATCAAAAAATTTATTTCTCATCCATTTAGGAGGATTAGTTTTTCCAGGATTAGGCATGTCCTGCCATACTAACATCCCAATTTTATCTGCATGATAATACCATCTTGCTGGCTCTACCTTAACATGTTTTCTTATCATATTAAATCCAAATTCCTTAGTTTTAATGATATCAAATTTTAATGCATCATCACTAGGAGCTGTATATAAACCATCAGGCCACCAGCCCTGATCTAATGTGCCAAACTGAAAATATTGTTTATTATTTAAATGAAGTCTTCTTGTCCCATTTATATCTTTTTTTATAGAAATTTTACGCATTCCAAAATAAGTTTTTACTTCATCAATTATTTTCCCTTTAGAAATTAGATTAATTTCTAAATCATATAAAAATGGGGTTTCTGGCGTCCATAATTTAGGTTCATTAATAGAAATTTTAATTTCTGAATCAAGTTCTTGCTTACTTTTATAAATAGTCTTGTCACTTTCCTTAATGGTTAACTCTAAATAATCTTTTTTAGAATTATAAGATGTAAATGTTTTAACTGTTACACTTGGAATATCAATATTTGTTGTTGTATACAGGTTACTAATATGTTTAGAGTTAACTGGCTCAATCCACACTGTTTGCCAGATTCCAGAAACAGGAGTATACCAAATTCCTCTTGGATTTTTAACTTGTTTTCCTGTTGGCTGAAACCCCTCATCTGTAGGGTCCCAAACTCTAAGTTCTATTTTTTGATTTTTCCTTTTTATTAAATAGGGAGTTATATTAAAAGAAAACGGGTCATATCCTCCCCTGTGAATACCTACTTTTTTATCGTTTATCCATAGTTCAGATTCCCAATCAACAGCACCAAAATGAAGTATAATTTCTTTTCTTTTCCACTCCCTTGGAACTTGAAAAATTTTGTAATACCACAACTCTTCTTCCTTTGAAATTCTTTTTTGTACTCCAGAAAGACTTGATTCAATTGGAAATGGAACCAAAATTTGTTCACTATAATTTTTTGGTTTGTTTGCTCCCTTTTTGGTAACTGTGTAATTCCACAATCCATTTAAATTTTTCCAATCTTTTCTAACTAAAATTGGTCTTGGATATTTTTGTAAAACATTATTTGGGTCAATGTTTTCTCCCCATTCTGTTTTAATATTGTCTCCAGCTGCTTTCCATTGTGAATTAATATTTAACGAGATTAAAAATATTATAAATAAAATATTTTTCATTTTATTTACAGTTTTCTGATTTTTATATTTCTAAACCAAAGAGAACTTCCGTGATCTTGAAATCCAATGTAGCCATTTCTAAATTTTCCATAATCTGGAGCATTATTCCATTTACCTGAATTTCTTTTTATATACCAATCCTTAGACCAAGGGACAAAAGAAACAACTACTTTCCCATTAAGCCAATGTTCTGCCTTATCGGGAGTAAATACAATCTTTGAAGAATTCCATTCTCCCGCAGGATTTAATATTTTTTTTGTTTCATCTGCTATATGCATCGCATAATCTGCGGCAGTCTTTTGCCAATCCTGTAGTTTTTCAGGTTCCATTGATCCAAATTGTTCATTATAAGATTTTAAATCATGTATTTGAGCATAATTTAAATCATCAATTAATTGATATTCTGGAGAAATTTCAGGAGGACCTCCATACCCCTCCTTAATGTGATAAAAAATACCACTATTTCCACCAACAGGTATTTTCCACTCTAAATACAATTCAAAATTTTCAAACTCTTCTTTTCCATAAATAATATCTCTCCCGCCCTTATAATTTTGTTCTAGTTCTAGTTCAGTGTCAAACATTAACATTCCATCTTTAGCAGTCCAGCCTGGTGGCATAATTTCAGAATTATATCCACGCCAACCATCGGTAGTTTCGCCATCAAATAGATAAATCCATTCACTTTCATTATTACATGAAATAAAAAAAAATGTTAAACACAGAATTCCAAAAATATTAATTATTGCCTTTTTCATATCAAAAATTTTAAAGTCAAGTTATTATTTCAAGTGGGTTAGTTTTCTCCCATCTTCCTCTTGTAAAATCAGGGAATTTTTGAGGCATTCCTCCTTCTAAAATTGATTTTCCGCTTAAAGGAGTAACAGCGCTCCAAAAACATCCCTCATAAACATTTTGATCTAAAGGAAGACCATTTCTTAAACATTCAACAATTCTATATCTCATTATACCATCCATTCCTCCATGACCACTATTTTTTGTCTTTTGATTTAATCTTTTATAAAGTGGATGATCGTACTTCTCATACAATTTTTCTAGCTTATCACCCTGAATCCAAGAATGGTGATCTTTGGCAATATCTTGAAATCCACCTTCTAAAGCTACCCTTGTAGGGAAACCAGCTAAAGTCCCTTTAGTACCCTGAATTAGATTATGTCTAGTATATGGTCGTGGACTTGTTTCGTCCCATTGAACCATTACAGTTCTTCCTTTATTTGTTTTTATGATAGAAGTATTTAAATCTCCATTTTGATAATCTAATTGATTCCATTTATGATCTAAAGAATAGTTTTTTTCAGAATACAATTTCCTGCCTAATGCTGGAGTAGAATATGAAATTATACTTTTAAATGTGTCTTCTTTTCTTCCCAAATTCATGTATTGAGCTACTGGACCAAGACCATGAGTAGGATATAGATTTCCTTTTCCATTAGCATAATGGTGAGTTCTCCAAGATCCCGTTCCCCTATCTTCTTGATTCATTTGAAACCTTAATTCATGAATATATGCAGCTTCAGAATGCAATAATTCTCCTATAACCCCCTTTCTACACATATTTAAATACATTAATTCATCTCTTCCATAATTAACATTCTCCATCATCATACAATGTTTTTGTGTTTCTTCAGATGTATTTACTATTTTCCACATATCTTTCATTGATACAGCAATAGGAACTTCAACAAAAGCATGAGCTCCATTTTCCATTGAATAAATAGCCATTGGAGCATGATTATTCCAATTTGTAGAAATAAATACTGCATCTGGTTTAACATCTTGAAGCATTAATTTCCATTTATCATCTTCTCCCCAATATTGAGCAATATTTTTATGCCTTTCTCTGTTACCTATTTCTTCTGCTAGTTTAGAACTCCTTGATACATTATCTTCAAACAAATCACTTATTGCAACAACATCTACTCCCTCTAGCTTTGAAATTGATTTCAAATGCCCACTCCCTCTTGCTCCAACTCCAATGAATGCTACTCTTATAGTTTTTAATTTCGGAGCAGAGAAATCTCCCATATATATTCCTTTTGAACTAGGAATTAACGCTGAATTATCACAATTTGATAAAGTTGAAGCAGCAGTTAATGCTGCAGCTGAAATTGCAGTGGTTTTTATAAACTTTCTTCTGTTATAATTTTTCATATAATATTGTTACAATTCATTTCTATAATTATTTTTTATTTTCTCTAAAATAAATATTTCAGAAAAAAACTGCCAATCAAAATTTTTACTTTGGTTAGCAGGATGATTATGATGATCCTGATCTAAAATATAACTATTAGGTTTTTCTAAAATTCTAGTTTTAGAATATACTTCTTGAAAATTTTTTCTTAAAGTATTAAATTTACCTTCAATATTTCTAATATCATTCAATACTATTTTTTGATCATCTATTTCCTTTGTAAGATCTAATTTTTCTAATGCTATTATAATATTTGAAGAAAATTTCACCAATTCATTAACTTGATTATAAACTTCTAGAGTGAATTTATTTTTGGTATTATTTTTTATTAGATGATCAATAGTTTCTTTTATTTCTTTACTAATTAAAAGTGACGCTTTTGCATTATCGATTTTATTAAAATATTTTTTAGACCAAACTCCCTTATTTTCTAAATCTGGCAAATCAATGATAAATGTTTCTAAAGGATTTTCTTCCTTTGATATTGCTGCTCTTCTTACTTTATCTTTTAATAGCATATTAAGCCATAAACTAACGGGTTTTTCAAGCTTGTCTATAAATGCATATTTAATATTTGAAAATTCTGAACCATATATCCTATGTCTATAAATTTCTTTAAAGTCATCAATAGATTTCTTTTTACCAGACCAGGTATATTGGGAAAAAGCAGCAATTCCTCTTTTATATAATTCAAAATGGGGGGAATCATCATCCCAAAGAGTTAAGAGCAAACCTTCTAAGTTTTTTTCAATTGAACTAATAGCAAATGCACTAATTTGAGGAATATTACTCTGGTTTTGAGGCATTAGTGTCCATCTAGTTTGTCCTGCTGTGGCTCCCATTACTTTTAGGTTATTATTTGTATACCAATCCATAGCCTTTTGATTCCCATACGTGTCAGATTTTTGATAGTTCCATCTCATATAAATTGCATTTTTAGGGAACTTCTCTATGAACTGCATTAAGTTATCTTCATTCTTATCCCATATTTGATCTACTTTTTCTTTACTAATCTCACTATTAAACATAGGCCTATAAACACCTGCATGTTTTAATGGCATGTCATCCCAAAAAATTGGAATTCTATTATGTTTTTCTGCAAATTGACAAACTTTATTTAACCAAATTAAATTCAGTTCTAATTCACTTTTTCCTTCTCTTTTCAATAGATGAACTTCATCTCCGCCAACATGTAAATATTTTCCGAAAGGTGTAGCTTTTATTGCATCTAAATATAGATCAAATTGAAGATCATAAGTTTCAGAATTTAATGGATTAAATGCCCAATCACTACTAGGATCATCCCTTAAATATTTGTTTTTTTCATGTTTTAAAATAAAAGAGGCATGACCTAAACCTTGCACTAGGGGATTGATTATAATATTTCTCTGATTCGCATATTCACTTAGTTCAATCCACCATTCAATGGAAAGAGCATCTGGCGCACCAACTTCAGGCCTTAACTCATATTTTAATTTATCTTCAAATTCTACAATAATTCCATTAATTTTTTGCTTAGCTAAATGATCTATTAAATTGAAATAATAGGATTTTTTTTCCATATGATGTTTTACATCAATATGAATAGGACGAAATTTAAGTAAAGGATAGTCTTTAATACTAACAATGGGAAGGTTAATATTTTGATCTTTACTGTCTTCGATCAATTGGTCTAAAGTTATAAATGCATAAAATAATCCCACTTTATCTTTTGCTACAATGTATATTTTATTTTTTAAAATATTCAATGTATATCCTTCTTGATTTAAATTTAAGCTAGAATCGATAGAGTATTCTATGGTAGATTCACTTTGTTTATTGTTTTCAACATGCTTAGTAAAATCAAATCGGATTGGAAGATGAGAATTGTTAGTAGAATAAGCAAATTTTATATTCTCGAAGTTTAGATTTGAAAAATCATTGTTAAATTTTAGCTCTTGAACAGAGGGCAATAATTTAAATACTTCTAAATTTTCAATTTTATTTGAACATCCAATTAATAAAAAAGTTATAAGGTAGAGTAGAAAGAGTTTTTTCATTTTTTCTTTTTTTCTAGTACAGTTCCAATACCTGCACCAAAACATAAACCTAATGCAATCCATAAGCCAACATTATTAGAAGCACTACCAATTATAATTCCAATAAGTAAACCTATTCCTGCTCCAATTGATATTTGAGATTCTTTCATTTATATAAAGTTATAATTAATTCTTTTAACTTATTAAGTAACTACCTTAATCAAACCACCTATAGATAGTGCTTACTAAATATCCATTTTTAAGAATGATTTTTAAAATAAAAAAAAGAATAGCGCCAACGGAAACAAAAATCCCAGTTTTTTTAATTCTTTCCCACATATAAACCATATTTATTGAGAACAATCATTTACTGTCAAATAGTACTGAAAAAGGTTCTCTTTTAATATATCCTGAATATTCTCTTCTTTTAGCCCATTCCTCTAAAAAAGGAAAATATTTTTCATCATCTCGCCAATGAATAGGATCAATTATTTTCTTTTTTTTAATATCAATATTGACAGTCTCATTCCAATTGATAAATTCATCTTTCATTGTTTCAAATAAATCAGCATTGATTTTTGAAATATTATTTGATTCGGTTGGATCATCTAACAAATTATATAGCTCAAAATCTAAGTTTTTTATATCATTAACAACAAGCTTAATATTGTTATCAATTAAAGCTCCTCTATTATCAAAACGAAAAGGAATTTTTGACAATCTAATTTCTTCATTGGATTCAAAAATATCAACTATACTTTCACCATCTAAATGATTAGAAGCTTCATAATTCTTCAATCCTACTATTTCTAAAATTGTAGGAAATATATCCATAGTCGATACTGGATATTTAGTGATTCTTGGCTTAATTATTTTTGGCCATTCAATAATTCCAGGTACTCTCAATCCTCCTTCCCACATAGTATTTTTATTACCTTTTAATTCCCCAACCGTAGAGGGTATAATTTTTGCTAAACCTCCATTATCACTACAAAACCAAATAATTGTATTATCTGAAATTCCCATTTCACTTATCATATTTCTTAAAATTCCAACACTTCTATCAAATGCTACCATTTCACCATAATGTTCCCTGCTTTCTTTATTTAAATTTTCAAAACCTGTTTTATCATCTTCACTTGAAACAAAAGGATTGTGTGGTGAACCGTCCCATATTACAGTAAAAAAAGGTTTAATTTCTTTTACATTTTTTTCAATAAATTTTAAAGCTTCATTAACTATAACTTCAGATGAACTTCCCTTAAAATCAACAATATTCCCATTATCACTCATGATTGGATCTATATCAAAAAAATTTGTTGTACTTACCCATTTATCAAAGCCAAAAACACCAGGACTATATTCATCATCTTCAAAAATTGGGATACCTGGGCCCCTGATTCCATTTAAATGCCATTTTCCAAAATGACCGGTTGAGTATCCAATGTTTTTCAATTTTTGAGCTAATGTTACTTCGTTTTTATTTAAAGGATAACCATGATAAAAAACTCCAGTTCGATCATTATTTCTGCCTGTTAGAACACTTGCTCTTGTAGGTGAACATTGAGGTGCACCAGCATAAAACCTATCAAAACGCAAACCATTCTCTGCCATTGCATCAAGATTAGGTGTTTTTAAAATAGGATGATGATAATATCCTGTTTGTCCCCAGCCTTGATCATCAGTCATTATCAATATAATATTAGGCATTTCAATTTCTTTCACTTTATTACATGAAAACAAAACAAAAAAGAATGAAAGAAAAATTAAAATTTTAAAATTATTTTTCATTTACACTAACATAAGGATAATAAAAATTTAAACAAAAAAAGCTCTCCATTTTCAGGAAAGCTCTTCATCGGTTTTCTACAAACCTCTTATAAACAAAAAGTTTATAAGTATCACAACAGGTACAAATATAGCATATTGTTTATAAAAAATAAAAAATCAACCTGATTTAATTAAAAATTTCTAATTTGTATATGTAAAGCCATAAATATGTTTCACGCCAGATTAATTTTTTGCTCTTTTGCTCTAATTATTTTAAGCACTTCAATAAATGCTCAAAAAACTAGCTTCAAAGTAATGGCATGGAATATTTTACATGGTGGTAACGATATTGAAAATGGTCCAGAAAATGTTGCAAAAATAATTAAGGAAATTAATCCAGATGTGATTTTAATGGTAGAAACATATGGATCTGGTCCATTTATTGCAGATTATTTAGGATATAATTTTCACTTAATTGCTTCTGAAGAAACACCTTTAAATGATACTTCAGTTAACTTGTCTATTTATTCTAAATATCCTTTTGGAAAGAGAATCGACACAAAATTCCCATTTTATTTAGGAGGAATTGAAATTCCTATAAATGGGCAAACAATTCGTTTTTTTTCAAACTGGTTTCATTATTTGCCTTGGGATAATGAACCAGAAAAAATGGGAAAATCTGTAGAAGAACTATTAAAATGGGAAAAAACAGAATCTAGACACAAAATGATTCAAAAAGTTCTACCATATTTAAAAAAGTTTGCTAATGAAACTGACTCTATTCCTATGATATTTGGAGGAGACATGAATTCACTATCACATCTAGATTGGACAAAAAAAACAAAAAAAATTCATAATAATTTGATAGTTCCTTGGCGTGCAACTAAAATTTTGGATGATTTAGGCTTAATAGATTCCTACAGAAAAGAAAATCCTAATCCATTAACTCACCCTGGTGTGACCTGGGATAAAAAAGGCAGAAAAGACTCTCATAGAATTGATTATATCTTTTATAAAGGAAAATCAATAAAATCTACGAAATCAAACTCCTATAATGCTTTCTTTAATGAGCCTATAATTATTAATGGCAAAAAAATCCCTTATCCATCTGATCATGGTATTGTTGTTACATCATTTAAATTGAAATAATTATTAAAAATGAAAAGAAGAGATTTTGTAATTAAAGCTTTAAAGGGGAGTGTTATTGCTTCAATTCCTTTATCCTTATCATCATTTAATTTAAAAAATAAAAAAGTAGAGATTGGTATAGTTACTGATGTTCATCAAGATATAATTCATGATGGATTTTCAAGATTGAGTTTTTTTATTAATGCAATGAAAAAAAGAAGCCCTGATTTTATTATTCAGTTAGGAGATTTTTCTTTACCAAGAGAACAAAATCAACCTTTTATTGATAAATGGAATTCATTTAATGGCCCTAAATATCATGTTTTAGGCAATCACGATATGCGAGATTTTGGGTATAAAAAGGAAGAAACTATGAAATGGTGGGAAATGGAGAAAAGGTATTATTCATTTGATTATAATAATTTTCATTTTATTGTATTAGATGGTAATGATAAAAATCCTAGACCATGGAATGGATATAACAGATATATTGGATCAAAACAAAAACTATGGTTAAAAGATGATCTAAAAAAAACTTTGAAGCCTACAATAGTATTTAGTCACCAAAGCCTTGAAGCAAAAGGAGGTGTTAAGAATAGAAAAGAAATTAGAAATATTTTAGAAAATTCCATAAATAAAAGTGATCATTCAAAGGTGGTTGCATGTCTCAGTGGACATCACCACACAGATTACGTAAAATCAATAAATAAAATTCCTTATATCCAAATAAATAGTATGTCATATAAATGGGTAGGGGATAAATTCCAATATAAACGATTTTCCCCTCAGATTGAAGAAGCTTTTCCTAATGTCTCAAAGACATGTCCTTATAAGGAACCATTATATGCTGTACTAACTCTAGATTCAGAAAAAGAACTGTTGAATATTGAAGGGAGAAAAACTTCTTTTATAAGTCCATCACCTAATGAATTAAAAATTCCTGATGCTGAAAAAATAAATCCAACAATTTCAGAAAGAAATTTTAAAATTTAATTTATTGCTAGACCTAGTTTTTCTGGTCCATAACGAATAACATCAGTGACAGGAAGATTTGTTAAAGTTTCCAAAGAATTTACAGCGTTTTTAGCTTCTTTTGAGTTTAATTTGGATGTATTCAATGAAATCCCTATTATTTTAGCTTTTGGATAACTTCCACAAGCAGTTGCAAGATCTTCATATAGCTTAATAACTTTATTTAAATCAGGAATTTTTATATGTCTATAATCCCTTAGAGTTAAAAAATCAGCACGATGACAAAGTATCATGTGTGTAGCACAACTTCCTCTAATTAAAGGTAAACTAGCTGTACTTCCAGGGTTCAATAATGATCCTTGACCTTCAATAAAAACCCAATCATCATTTGATTTTTGTAAAACCATATTTTCAACAGCCCCACATGCATGATCAACTTTATAAGCATCAAGAGGAATACCATTTCCTGTTATTGTTATCCCAATCTGACCTGTTGCTATAAACGAAGTTTTAATTTTATTCTCAATTGCCCATTTGTAAATTTCAAGGCTTGTTGTCATTTTACCCACAGCCATATCAGTACCTACACATAAAATCCGTTTGTTATTTAGTTTCGCAGCTTTACCACTTGCTATTTTAGGAATAAATTGTGGTATCCTTACATCCCATATCCATTGATTATCTTTAAGTTTATTCTTATACTTAGATGACAAAGTATCATGTAGACCATTAATTATTGAAAGGTTTTTAGAAATAGCTTTGTCAATTATTAAAAGCCATGATTTTGGAATTTTTCCTCCAGAAGGAGCAATTCCTAAAATAAGGACTTCAGCTCCTTTTGAAATAGCTAATTCTAAGTTTTTAACTATTGGAACACTTCTTTCAATTGAGAGGCATTCTTTTGTATTTTTACCATCATTTTGTGAATCAATAACAGCAACAATATCATTTTTCAAATATCTTAAAACGCCTAAACCCATTTTTCCATAATCAGTATAAATATGACCCTCCATATAAATAGCAACCTTTTTGAATTCATCTAACATATTGTTCTTCTTTTAAAAATGCTCCGTGGCCATGAGATATTGTAGGCATTGTAATTCCATTTATCATTGAAGCTCCAGAAGCTGGGTCAGGTTTCAAATTATAATGAGAATCAAGATCAATATGATCTATTTGTCCAGAAATTGAAGCTCCCGCTGAAATTGAAATAGAAGATTCACTCATACAGCCAATCATCGATTCTAATCCAAATGACTTCGCTGTTGATAAAATTCTAAGACCCTCAGTTATTCCTCCACATTTCATCAATTTTAAATTAACCCCATCAACATATTCATAATATTTAATAATATCATTGGAATAACGACAAGATTCATCAACAAATATTGGAAGTGATCTACTTTTGTATAAAGTCTTTAAATCTTCCTCATTTCCTTCAACGATAGGTTGTTCAACATAATCACATTTTCTTTTAGATAACCAATCAATCATATACTTAGCTTCTTCAGTAGACCATCCTCCATTTGCATCTACTCTAAGTTTAATATCATAAGGTTTAATACTTTCTAGAACTTGATTATACATTGCTTTATCAGCTTCTAAACCATTATTAGATCCCAACTTTACTTTTAGAAATTTTGCTGAACTTCCTTCAAACAAAAGAGGAATTCTTTCTTTGATAGAATTTGGACTCATTATTCCAACTGTAAGAGATGTCTGTGATCTAGGTAAAGGCAAACCCAAGAGTTTGTGTAAAGGCATTTTTGCTTTTTTAGCTTTTAAATCCCATAACGCAATATCTAAACCAGCATATGCACAGGGAGAAATTTTCATTTCACGTGAAATATTCTCAATCTCGTAAATTGATTTATTTTGAATATTTACATCAACCAATTGTTGAATTTGTAAAATAACTTCATCAGTATTTGAAGCGCCTTCTGAATTTCCAGGAGCAGATTCACCCCAACCAACTAATTTGTTTTCTTCAATTCGAATAAAAACATTATAGCTTTCTGAATTAACACCTCTACTGATTTCCAGTGGAAATCTTTTTTTTAATAAAACTTTATGAAAACTTATCTTCATCAAACAAATTATCTATTTAAATAAATTTAGTTAAATATTGGCAAATTTTTGATTGAAAAAATATGTAATTATCTCTTAAATTTAAACCAACCTCTTTTTTTCATTTCCTTATTAACGTTAGGAGCCAAAATTAAAAGAGCAATCATGTTTGGAATACACATTAAAGCAAATGATATGTCGATAATTCCAACAACAATCTCTACTGTGACTAAAGCTGAAATTATAATGCTTAATACATATACATAATTATAATATTTTCCCCATGAGGGTTTTGTCAAAAATCCAAAACACTTTACTCCATAATATGAATAAGTAAAAAGAGTTGAAATTCCAAAAACAAAGACCATTATCATGAGTAATACATCTCCAAACCCAAAAAACAATGTTCTAAAGGCTTCCAATGTTAATGAAATTCCGTTTAAATCATTCCCAATATAAGCTCCGCTTATTAATACTATAAGTCCAGTAATTGTACAGACAAGAATAGTGTCAAAAAAGGGGCCTAACATTGCAACCAAACCTTCATCAGTTCCTAATTTAGTTTGAGATTGACCATGATACATAGGTGCATTCCCTACACCACTTTCGTTAGAGAAAACAGCTCTTCTTACTCCTAAAATTAAAAGACCCCAAAAACCGCCTGAAGCTATAGCATTCAGATTAAATGCTTCATTAAATATTAAAGAAAAGGTTGGAATAATTTTTTCAATATTAAAAATCAAAATTGTAATTCCAATTGCTAAATAAATTACTACCATTAATGGTACTAAACTAGAACTTGCTTTAACAATTGAATTAAGTCCTCCAAAAATTACAAATGATGTAATTACAGCTAAAAATATCCCAAAAATTAATTTCCAATTAAAATCTCCAATATTTAAAAACTGACTTGAAGGATCAATAACAGTTACAAAAGTTTCAGTTAATTGATTAGCAGTAAAAGCAGGTAGAACTCCGAAAAGCCCAGCAATTGAAAACCATATAGCCATAGGTTTTCCCCATTTTTTAATTCCATTTGTCATGTAATACATTGGGCCTCCTAGAATTGTATCATTATTATAAGTTCTAATATTTACTGATAATGAACACGAATAGAATTTAATTGTAGAACCAATGATTGCAGTTACCCACATCCATACTAGGACACCCGGTCCACCCATATGAATTGCAATTGCCACGCCAGAAATATTTCCTAATCCTACAGTAGCTGCTAAAACCGCAGAAAGGGCTTGAAACCTAGATATTCCTACATTATTATCTTTGCTAAATAAAAGCCTGAAAGAATCCTTAATTTTTAGAAAAGGATACCCTCTTGAATAAATAGTCAAATAAATTCCTCCCCCAATAACTAAAAAAAGCATAATCCATTCTAGAGGGCCTATTAGATTATCCAAAATTATTTGAAATTTTTCAAAAAATTTAACTAACATAATTTCTTATTACTTGGTAGCCTTATTAAAAGATTTACGTCCTCCAACAACAGGGATCTTTAAATAAGTGGCATTAATGTCTAAAGTTAGCATTGTACCCGGCTTAGGATGTAATGTAAATTCAGGATCGCTTGAAAAGATCATCAACCCTATTTGCTGACCTTTTTTTATAATTTGATCATCGGGTTGTAAATCAAAACTCATGGTGTAAAATTTACCAGGTGTTAAATCTGTGCTCTCTGTCAATGATTTATAATTTTGAATATCTGCCCAACCTCGTGTTATTATATTGTCAGTTATTTTAGCTTTCTTATCAGAATTCCAAGGAAGTGAAACTAGCCAAACTGATAAATTTGCAGCTTTTTTACTACTAGCTACTTTAATGGTTAAAGTTGATAATCCCGACAAATGAATGTCTTCTTTAAGAACAGGACTAAGATATAAAAGTCTATTTTCTGAAGCTTTAGCTTTAGCTAGAGAAGCTCCGTCATAAGAATAATCATCTGTTAGTATTTCTAGTGTTTTTATTTTGTTTTTCTTGAGAAATAAACCTCCTGATTCTGGCGCTCCAGGATGAAGATATAAAGTCACTACAGAGGCATCTGAATTCGGATATGCTTGGTAGGAGGTTGGATTTTGTTGGGAATTATATTCTCTAACTATCCAGGCTTTAGGATCTTTTTCTACGTCATTTTTTATGCCAAATAAGTAGCGAGTAAACCATCGATTCATCATTTTTAGTGGTGGAGGACCACCATGTCCATCTTGATGATAATATATTTGTGTGGGAATTCCCATTTCTATTGCTTTTTTAGAAATACGATAACTATGTTCTGGCATTACATTCCAATCATTAAATCCATGAGCCATTAACAATGCTGCTTTCATTGGTTTCATTTGATTTAGATAATCTCTACCCTCCCAAAAATCGTTATAGTCTCCTGTTATTCTATCCATTCCATTAACCATTTCAGTATCTCTTATAACCCTATTATTTCGAGCCCTATTTTCTTCTTTTCCACTGTTAATAAAATCATATAAAACATCTATATCTTCACCCAAATAACCTCCAGGTGATCGAACTAAACCATTAGATCTGTAATAATGATAATATGATGTATTAGGTGCAATAGGAATGATAGCTTCTAATCCTTCAACTCCAGTTGTAGCTGCTGCTAATGGCAAGGTGCCATTATAAGAGGTTCCTGTCATTCCTACTTTTCCAGTAGACCAGTAGGCAACTACTTCATTAGTCCCTTCTCTAGATGTGTACCCCCTTGCTCTTCCGTTTAACCAATCTATTATAGCCTTTGGAGCCAACGATTCATTTATTCCTCCAACAGTTGGAGCACCATCTGATAAGCCTGTACCCGGAGATGATGAGTGAACAACTACAAAACCTCTAGGAACCCAAGTTTTTATTTGCGAATTTGATATGATTGGGCGTTTCCCTTTCCTAATTACCTCTACATGTTTTCTAGGTTTAGGCTGCTGACCTAACTCATGTTTTACATCCCAAAATAAGCCTGATGCGAGTCCTGAAGTACCAGCATAATATGGACTAGATTCATAAACTACTGGAAGTTTTAATCCATCTTCTGTTTGAGCAGGTCTAGTAACGTCAACATGCATTCGATCCATTTTTCCATCATCATCAGAGTCAAAAGATGTTTCAACCCAAAGATCATGACGTATCCA
>MDSV01244967.1_pt1 | contig 74625 bp, 71 predicted proteins | sample 810851 | NCBI WGS metagenome assembly MDSV01 (sample SAMN05326640, study PRJNA326480) | marine metagenome | isolation source: seawater | place: Atlantic Ocean: North East | collected 2012
ATATAAAAAAGATTTTTATTTTCTTAGTCAGCTTCTAAAGGTACTAATGTTAGTAGCGATATTGTCAATTCCCGTATTCACGTATTTTCATTTAAAATGTTAAGTGAAAAATTAAAAAATTTCAATATTTTTCTTGGATCCTCATCTCCAAGAAGAAAAATTCTGTTATCTAATCTAGGATTAACTTTTGAAGTGAAATCGCCAAATATTAAAGAAGATTTTCCTATAGAACTAGAAAATAAAAAAGCTCCAATGTATATTGCTGAAATGAAAGCTAATTATTTAGCGAAAAAAATTAGTGGAAATTATTTGTTAATTACTGCTGATACAATGGTTCTATTAAATAATGAGATTTTACACAAACCTAAAAATGAAAGTGAAGCAATAAAAACACTAAAGAAACTATCAAACAAAAAACATCAAGTCACAACCGGAATATGTGTTAAAACCAAAAATTCACTTGTAAAGTATAGCTCAACTACGACTGTAGAATTTAAATACTTAAACAAAAAAGAAATAGATTATTATATCAAAAATTATTCTTTCTTAGATAAAGCAGGATCATATGCAATTCAAGAATGGATAGGTTTAATAGGAATTAAAAAAATCTACGGTTCATACTCAAATGTTGTTGGACTTCCTTTAAGTGATTTATATAATATTCTACTAAGAATTAAATAGAAAGTTATTCGTATATTTGTTTAAAAATATTTAAAATAATGGATGTAAAATTTTGCTCTACAATTAAATTTATAATTATCTTATTATTTTTTCATTCTTGTACACCACTACAAAAAATTACTTATTTGAATAACAGCCAGCTTGGAGAATGGGATGTATCTCCAATTCCACCAAAACATTATTTAGAAATTGGTGATATACTATTGGTTAGGGTTATTAGCAGAAATGAAGAATCTAACAATCTTTTTAATTTAGAAACAAACACAAATAGTAATAATCAAAAATTAAATGCCGCAACTGTTTATTTTAATGGTTTTACTATCAGTCAAGAAGGAACAATTGACATTCCAAATGTTGGGAAAATTCATATTTTAAATCAAACTATAGAAGAAGCTAAAGAAACAATTTTAAAAGTTGCAGAAAATTATTTAATAAACCCTTTTGTAGTTGTTAAACTTGCAAATTTTGAATTTACAATATTAGGAGAAGTAAACACACCTGGAAAATATCCTGTTTATGAAGAGGGAATTACTATTTATGATGCAATAGCAATGGGAGGAGATATTACAGATTATGGAAATCTAACAAAGGTTAAACTTATTAGATCAAATAAAAATAAAAAACAAATTTATCACCTGGATTTAACATCCTCCAATATTTTAACATCAGATTTTTTTTATTTAAGAAATAATGATTTAATATACATTGAACCATTAGAATTTAAGGGATTTAGAAAAGCTCAATCTCAAATTATATTATCAACCCTTACAACATTTGCAATATTGTTTAATGCATACCTAAAAATCTCTGAGTAAAATGCAAAATAAAAATCTTAAACAAGAAGAAACAATAGATATAAAATTATTATTATTGAAATATTCTCAATATTGGTACTATTTTGCACTTTCAGTTTTATTTTTTACATTTTTTGCATTCTTAACTAATAGATATAGTATACCAGAATATAGTGTATCAACTACATTACTTATTAGAGATGATAACAATACACAAATGGGAGCAGAAAACCTGTTAGAAGGGTTAGAATTATTTAGTGGTAAGAAAAATTTAAAAAATGAAATTGTTATATTAAATTCATACAGTATTTCTGAAAGAATTGTAAATGAACTGGAACTTGGAATATCTTACTTTCAGCATGGATTTATAATGTCTAATGAAATATTTGAATCATCACCCTTCAAAGTACATGTAGATTCTTCACATGTTCAACTTACTGGAGTAGACTTTTACATAAAAATAAAAAATGAAAATGAATTTGAATTATCAATTCAATCAAAAGATCAAAATCCTTACAATATTTACTCAGAAAAACTTGACAAAAATCTTACTACTAATATTAAATTAAAAAAGAACTATTCATTTGGAGATAAAGTAGAATCTAAATATTTTTCTTTTACAATTAAAAAAACTCAATATTTTGATTTAGATAAAATAATTGAAAATAACAAAACATTTTCTTTTAAACTAAATCAAACAAAATTATACGCACAAAAATTAATTAATAATATTAACATTAATCCGATAAATAAGGAAACTTCAGTTCTTAAATTAAATATCAAAGGACCTACACCTAAAAAAAATATTCGAATATTAGACAAGCTTACAGAGATATATATTAGAAGTGGATTAAATGATAAAAATATAATGGCTATTAGCACAATTAATTTTATCGATGAACAACTTCTAATAATACAAGACTCTCTATCATTAATAGAAAATAAACTAGAAAAATTTAGAGTTGAAAACCCAAATTTAGAAATTGTCGATAAAGAATTTGGAACATATTTTCAAAAACAAAAGTTAGATAATTCATTATCAGAACAATCAGTCAATATAAAGTATTATAAATCAATTCTAACATATCTTGAAAATGAAAAGAATTCAAATAGTATTGTTTCACCTTCATCGATGGGAATAAGCAATCCAGAATTAAATTCATTAATTAATCAATTGATAAATTTATACTCGAAAAAAGGAGAATTAAAACTTACAACAACAGAAAAAAACCCAACCTTTCAAGCTATTTTAGCTCAAATTTCAAACACAAAAAACACTATTATTGAGAATGTCAATAATTTAATCGCATCCGCAAGTATATATGAGCAAGATCTTAAAAGTAGAATTACTAATTTTAATTCAAAAATTGAAAGACTACCAGAAGCGGAAAAAAAATATCTTATATTAAAAAGAAAACATGAATATAATGAACAAACGTCTGTTTATTTACAACAAAAAAGATACGAAGCTTCACTAGCAAAAGCCGGCACTGAATCTGATCATAAAGTTATTGATTCAGCAAGGTTAGATTCTGAAAGACCAATCAAACCTAGAAAAAGTTTAACTTACTTTATATCTATTTTATTTGGTATATTATTTCCAGTTTCTGTTATTTCCATCAGAGATTTCTTTAGTGATACTATTAAAAGTAAATCTGACTTAGAAAATCAAACTGACATACCAATTCTTGGACTTATTGGACACAGTGATAAAGCTAATAGTCTTGTAGTTCCAAAATCATCTAAATCAATCATTGCTGAATCTTTTAGATCTTTGAGAACAAATATTCAATATTTAGCTGCTGAAAAAAATAAAAAAATCATATCTGTCACCTCATCTGTTGGAGGAGAAGGGAAAACTTTTGTAACAATGAACTTAGCATCAATTTTTGCACTTTCTGGTCACAAAACAGTATTAATTGGTGGAGATCTTAGAAAACCTAAACTTCATGAAGATTTTAATTTCAAATCTGGTAAAGGACTAAGTAGCTATCTAATTAATAAAGCTAGTTTAGAAGAAATAGTACAAAAATCTGAAACAGAATCACTAGATGTTATACCATCGGGTCCTACTCCACCAAATCCAGCAGAACTTTTAGACAGTCTAAAAATGAAAAATCTGCTGAATGAACTTAATAAAAAATATGACTTTGTTATTATTGATACACCTCCAATTGGTTTAGTAACTGATGGAGTAATTTTAATGAGAAATTCAGATGTAAACTTATATGTTGTTCGTCATAATTACACAAAAACAAGATCATTAACTGTAATTAATAATCTATATAAACAAGAAAAAATTGATAATGCCAATATTATAATTAATGACTATAAATATTCATCATCTGGATATGGGTATGGGTATGGATATGGGTATGGAACTAACTCTGGCTACGGATACTATGAAGAAAATGAGTAACTTGATTTATAAGTTTTTTTGAGTATATCATAATAATTAATGCAAAAAAAAATTCCATATGCAGTAGCTTTATTGCCATTAATTATATTAATATCGTTAATTGCTTATAATTTATATTTCTATAGAAGTGAATCATTAGAAGGCGCTAATCAATATGCTCTATTGTTTTCAGGATTCTGTGCAATTATTATAGCTCTAATTTATAAAATAAAATGGTCAGGAATTCAAGACTCAATAATAACAAATATAAAGGATAGTAGTCTTATTTTATTTATTCTGTTATTAGTTGGAGCATTATCTGGAACATGGCTTATAAGTGGAATTATTCCTGCAATGATGTACTATGGTTTAAAAATTTTACATCCAGATATTTTTTTAGTTGCTTGTTGTTTAATTAGTGCAATGGTTGCTTTAGCAAGTGGAAGCTCATGGAGTACGATAGCTACTGTAGGAATTGCTCTCATAGGAATAGGTCAAGCATTAGGCTTTTCAAATGGTATTATTAGTGGTGCAATTATTTCTGGAGCATATTTTGGAGATAAAATGTCTCCTATGTCTGATACAACAAACGTTGCTGCAGCTGTTACTAAAACAGATTTATTTTTACATATAAGATACATGATGTTTACTACAGTTCCATCTTTTCTAATTACTATCATAATTTTTTCTTTTTTAGGATCCTCTACAAATGAAATTAACATCCAAAATATCAGTCAGATATTAATAGTGCTTGAAAACACATTTAATATAAATTTTTGGTTATTCTTAACACCAATAATTCTTATTATTTTAATAATATATAAAATACCTCCATTAAAATCTTTGATGATTGCATCATTATTGGGATGTATTTTTGCAATTATTTTTCAATCTGATGTTTTAACAACATTATCAGGTGAAGAAAGCTTTGGCTTTAAAACAATATGTCTATCTATAATTCAGGCAATTACAAGTGAAACTTATATTGAAACAGAAAATGATATGATTAATAATATTTTATCATCAGGTGGGATGCATGGAATGCTTAATACAATTTGGCTAATTATATCTGCAATGTTTTTTAGTGGTGCAATGCAAGGGGCTGGTTTATTAAAAAGAATAACTTTTCCTCTAATTAAAAATACTAAAAAAACTATTAAATTAATAAGTTCTACTGCTGGAACTTGCTTGTTTTTTAATATAACTACATCTGATCAATATCTCTCAATTGTAGTTCCAGGAAGAATGTTTTCTGATGCATACAAAGAAAAAGGTCTAGCTTCTGAAAATTTAAGTAGAACATTGGAAGATACAGGAACTGTAACCTCTGTTCTTATACCATGGAATACATGTGGAGCAACTCAATCAGCAATATTAGGAGTTAGTACACTTACCTACATGCCATTTTGTTTCTTTAATATAATAAGTCCAATTATGACTATAGCCTTCGCTTTTTTTAATATTAAAATTAAAAAACTAAAAATATAATTCTTTTAATTTTTTTACTGTATAGGTAATATCTTCTTTTGAATTATATTTTGAAAATGAAAATCTAATTCCTATTCTATTAGATTCTGGATTTAAAAAAGATAAAACATGTGACCCCATGTTAGTTCCAGAAGCACATGCACTTCCCCCACTGCAAGAAATACCTTCAATATCTAAATTAAATAATAACATTTCTGTATTACTATTTTTTGGAAGACTAATGTTTAAAACTGTATACAAAGTTTGATCTAAATTGTTAGAACAACCATTAAAACTAAGCATAGGAAATTCAGATTCTAATAAATTAATCATATACAGTTTGAGACCTTTTATATAGTTAGTATCATCAGATAAATTTTCATAAGCAATTTCCATAGCTTTTGCTAGTCCAGCAATTAAATAAATACTTTCTGTACCAGCTCTCATGTTTCTTTCCTGACTTCCTCCAAGAATATAGGGTTTAATTTGAAGTTCTTCAGAAATATAAATAAAACCTATTCCTTTTGGACCATGAAACTTATGAGCAGAAGCAGCCATAAAATGTAAATCAAGATCTTGCATATTAAACAAATAATGTCCTACAGTTTGGACAGTATCTGAATGAAATATAGCATTATAAGCTTTACATAACTCACCAATAGTTTTAATATCTTGAATAATTCCAATTTCATTATTAGCATGCATAATTGAAACAAATGATCTTGGTTTTTCTTTTAAGAGTTTTTCAAGATGATCAACTGAAATTTTTCCATCATTATCTATATCAACATAAGATAATTCAATCACTCCATCATTAGCAAGTTCTTGCAGTGGATATAAAACCGCATGATGCGATATTTTTGAAGTTATAGCATGAAGTATATTGTATTTCTTAATTGAAGAATTAATTGCCATATTATCAGATTCTGTACCTCCTGATGTAAAAAAGATTGTTCCAGGACTAGTATTTAATATTTGTGCAATTTTTTTTCTAGCATCCTCAATAATTATTTTTGCTTGTCTACCATACGAATGAACCGATGACGGATTTCCATATGTGCTCTCCATCAAATTTTTCATAACATCAATTACATCATTTGAAATTGGAGTAGAAGCTGCATTGTCTAAATAAATCCTTTGCATTACTAAATAAAAGCCTTAATTAATTCATTTACATTGTCAAAAATACAATTAGCATCTTTTTGGGTTGTCCCTTCAACATAAATACGAATAATTGGCTCTGTATTTGATTTTCGTAAATGTACCCACCCATTATCAAAATGGATTTTTAACCCATCAATATTTATTTTATTCTCTTTTTCATAATGAGAATGCAAAAAATTGAAAATATCTTGAATATTAATTTTTTCACTTAATTGTATTTTCCTTTTTAACATATAAAATTTTGGATATCTATCTCTTAAATTACTTACAGACAATTTTGACTCAACAAGTTGAGTAAGGAAAAGAGCTATTCCAACAATAGCATCTCTCCCATAATGTAACTCAGGATAAATGACTCCCCCATTACCTTCACCCCCAATAACGGCATTAACTTCTTTCATTTTTTTAACCACATTCACTTCTCCAACAGCAGAAGCTGAATAATTACAACTATATTTACTTGTAACTTCAGAGAGTGCACTTGTTGATGAAAGGTTAGATACAGTATTACCAGGATTTTTACTTAAAATATAATCTGCAATAGAAACAAGTGTGTATTCTTCACCAAACATGCTTCCATCTTCACAAATAAATGCTAGTCTGTCCACATCTGGGTCTACAGCAATTCCTAAATCAGCTTTTTCTTTCACTACTAAACTTGAAATATCTTGTAAATTTTCTGATAGTGGTTCAGGGTTATGTGGAAAATCACCATTAGGATCACAATATAGCTTGATACAATTTACACCCATTTTTTGCAATAACATAGGAACTAAAATACCACCTGTTGAATTTACAGCATCGACTACAACTTTAAGATTTGCTTTCTTAACTTCATTTACATTAACTAAAGGTAAATCTAAAACTTTATCTATATGAATTGAATTGTAATCATTATTATAAAAGCAACTTCCTAAATCAGAAACATTAACAAAATTAAACTGATTATTTTCAGCATAATTTAAAACCTTTATCCCTTCTTCTGATGAAATAAATTCACCATCACTATTAAGCAACTTTAATGCATTCCATTGCTTTGGATTATGACTAGCAGTAATTATTATACCTCCATCAGCATTTTCTAATTTTACTGCCATTTCAACAGTTGGGGTTGTAGATAATCCTAAATCAATAACATCAAATCCAGAAGCAATAAGTGTTCCTTTAACAATACTACTAACCATTTCACCTGAAATTCTAGCATCCCTACCAATTATAATCTTGTTGTTTAGATTTGAATTTTCATTTATAAATTTAGCATAAGAAGCAGTAAATTTAACTATATCTAAAGGAGTCAAATCATCCCCTACTTTGCTTCCAATTGTACCTCTAATACCAGAAATTGATTTTATTAATGTCATAACTTTAAAAAAACAAATCTACATAATTAAATTTTTGTTTACTAAATGATTACTATCTTTGTTTATTAATCTTTTTCCAATGGAGTCTATTATTACAAATAAAAAATTAAGAACAAAAAAAACAAGAAAAGAAGGCATTACTATGATGATAGACAAAGGTATAAGTATTTCTCAAGCTAAATATTTTTTAGAAACAAGTAAAGAATACACCGATATTATTAAGCTCGGATTTGGAACAAGTATAATTACTCCAAACGTAATTGAAAAAGTTAGATTATATCAAAAGAATAACATACAGGTTTATTTAGGAGGAACTTTATTTGAATATTTTTTTTCCAGAAATAAAATAAAAGAGTATGAAGATTTTGTTAATTACTTAGGAATATCTATGGTAGAAATATCTGATGGATGTATAGATATAGATCATAGTGAAAAGTGTAATCAAATTAAAAAATTCTCTAATAATTTCATTGTATTGAGTGAAGTAGGAAGTAAAACAAAAAATATAGAAAATGATAAATGGTTAGAAAATATTGAAAAAGAAATAATTGCGGGAAGTTGGAAAATAATAGCTGAAGCACGAGAAGGAGGAAATATTGGAATTTGTGAAGAAAATGGAAATATAAAATCTGACCTTATAGATGATATAGTTAAAAAAACCTCAATTGAACAAATTATTTGGGAAGCGCCCAAAAAATCTCAGCAATCATGGTTTATTAATAAATTTGGTTTAAATGTTAATTTAGGAAATATCTCATATGACGATATTATTCCTCTTGAATGTTTAAGACTCGGACTTCGTGCAGATACTTTTAAAAAATTCTTATAATGCTTAAATATTATTTTGTATTATTTCTTAAAGGGATAGGAATGGGTATAGCGAATGTAATTCCTGGTGTTTCAGGAGGAACAATAGCTTTAATTACTAGAATATATGAGCCTTTGATAAACTCTCTCAAATCGTTTGATAAACACGCTTTAAAACTTTTACTAAAATTTAAATATGTTGATTTTATTGAATACACTAATTTTTATTTTTTAGTTACAATTTTTTTTGGAAGCTTGGTAAGTATGTTTAGTATCGCTAAGGTTTTTAAATATTTATTTTTTCACCACCCTATATTGATTTGGTCATTCTTTTTTGGATTAATACTAGCTTCGATATACTACGTAGCAAAAAGAATTAAAAAATGGAGTACACTTAATTTAATAATATGCTTAATAAGCATAATAGTAGCTACTACAATATCATTGATGAACCCAGGCAATGAAAATAGTAATCCTTTTTTTGTATTTATGTGTGGAATTATAGGAATAAGCGGAATGATGCTGCCAGGATTATCAGGATCCTTTATTTTAATTCTTTTAGGAAATTATGAATTATTATTAGTAGATGCTATTATTGAACTTAATTATAACCTTTTAGTCTTATTTGGATTAGGATCTATTTTCGGACTTCTAGTATTTTCACACATAATAGCATGGCTTTTAAAGAAATATAAAGATCAAACATTATCAATGCTAACTGGATTTATTGTAGGATCACTATTAGTTATTTGGCCTTGGAAGAAAATAGGCAAGAGTATTATCACTGATGGTAAAACTAAAGTTATTGATTATATTTGGTATATGCCTGAAAGTATAAATTTAGAAACATCAATTGCAATTTTATTATTTTTTACCTCCATGGGAATTATATATGCTCTAGAAAAATTCTCTACTAATCAAAATAAATAATGAAAACTTTTGCTTTAATTGGATCGGAGCTACAACATTCATTTTCATGTAAATATTTTAATAATAAATTTCAAAAAGAAAAATATAAAAATTATAAGTACATCAATTTAGAAATAAATAACATATCTAAATTAAAACATTTGATTTCTAAATATTCATTAAGAGGACTAAATATTACAATACCATATAAGACAAGTATTATTCCATTTTTAGATGATCTTTCTAAAGAAGCAAAAATTATAAATGCCGTAAACACAATTCAAATAAATAATGGAAAAATTATTGGTCACAATACAGATACAATTGGATTCACAAAAAGTATTTACAAAAAAATTAAAAACAAAAAAAACGCATTAGTTTTAGGAAATGGAGGTAGTGCACAAGCAATTAAGTATTCATTAGATCAACTTAATATTAATCATTTAACTGTTTCAAGAAACACATCACTTAATTATAAAAAATTAACAAAAGAAATAATTAAAAAAAACAAAATAATAATCAATTGTACTCCTTTAGGTATGTTTCCAAACATTAATTCATTTCCTGAAATACCTTATGATTTATTAACAAACGATCATTTGCTTTTTGATTTAGTATATAATCCAGAATTAACTTTATTTCAAAAATTAGGTCTGAAAAAAAATTGCGAAGTAATTAATGGTTTAGAAATGCTATTTATACAAGCTGAGGAATCATGGAAAATATGGAATAGTTAGTAAATTTGTTTTAATTATAAAAAATAAGTGGAAAAAATAAAAATTCAAAATTTAGATTTAAGTGAGTTACTTAATTACATGGATACTCTAATTAATGATAAAAATCCGTATAATGTTAATAGAAAAGTGGATTCATTAAAAGCAATTTTTTACCAAAAATTAAATAAAAAAGATAACATTAAATCTTCTGAAGAGAAAGATTTTGAAATTAAATTTAAAGCATACAAAAAGAAAAAATTTGAATACAGAAAAAAACAAGATAAAGAAGAAAATAACAACTTCAATAATAAGAAAAATATTATTGAAGAAATTTATAATATAACAAAAGAGAAAGAATCATTAAAAGATACTTTTATAAATTTTAAAAAATTAACAAATAAATGGAAAGAAATTGGCTCAGTGCCAATTCATATGAAAAAAGATCTTTGGAGTTCGTATCATTATGCTATAGAAGTTTTTTATGACTTTATTAAAATAAATAAAGATTTACGAGATTTTGACTTTAATAGAAACAAAAAAACAAAAGAAAATATTTGTGAAAAAGCAGAAAAACTTAGCAGTAATAAAGATGTCAACAAAAGTCATAAAATATTACAAGCATTACATCAAGAATGGAAATTAACTGGACCAGTAAAAAAAGAAATACGGCAAAAATTGTGGGATAGATTTAAAATTGCAAGTTCAAGTTTTAACAAAAAAAGAAATGAATACTTTGTTGAATTAAAGAAAAAACAAAAAGAACTAATTACATCAAAGAATAATATTTCAAAAAAAATCTATCAATTAGTAGATGCACAGCCAAAATCTTTCAAAGAATGGAATCTATTAACTGAAAAATGTAATTTATTATTAAAAGAATGGGGGGGAATAAAAGGATTAGATAGGAAATCAAATACAAAAGCTATAATTAACAAACAAAAAGCCTTAAATAATTTTTACGAAACTAAAAAATTATTTTTCAATGAAGTAAAAGAAAAAAATAAAGCAATAATTCAAAAACAAGAAAATATTTGTTTGGAAGCAGAGAAAATGCAAAAAAACACAAACTGGGAAGAGACCAGTAAGAAATTGATTTTACTTCAGAAAAAAATGAATAGCATAAAATATATTAACTCCTCAAAATCTAAAAAAATAAATAAAAGATTTAAGTCTGCATGTAATATTTTTTTTAATGCAAAAAATAAAAGGAACAAAGAGAAACAAAGGGAAAAAAATGAAAATTTAGTTAAGAAAAAAGAATTATTAAAAGAAATTACGAACATTAAATTTAAAAATGAAAAAAAAGAAATTAGTTCTACCATAAATAAATTATTAAATAAATGGTCAACAATTGGTCAGGACATAAATAATAAAATCAATTTTAAAATTTCAGATGCCATAAATAAAAAATTTCAAAATCATTCTAACAATTTTGAATTAGAAATTTTAATTTATAAGATTATAATTAATGAAAACAATAAAAATAAGTACTTTTTAAAAAATGAATTAAAAGAATTAAAACTAGAATATACAAGTTTAAAACTCGAAGTTCATCAATATGAAAATAATTTAACATTTTTTGCTAAAAGCAATAAAACTAACAGTATTACCATTGAATCAGAAAAAAAATTATCCCTTATGAAAGAGCAAATAAAAAAAATAAAGTCTAAAATTGAAATAATAAATACTTATGCGATTTCAACTAACGTCTGAATTTTCACCAACAGGAGATCAACCTGAAGCGATAAAACAATTAACTGATGGTATTATTGAAGGAGAAAAATACCAAACTTTATTAGGAGTTACAGGCTCTGGAAAAACTTTTACAGTAGCCAATATAATAAATCAAGTTAATAGACCAACACTTGTACTAAGTCATAATAAAACATTGGCAGCACAATTATTTAGTGAATTTAAACAGTTTTTTCCAAATAACGCTGTTGAATATTTTGTTTCATATTATGATTATTATCAACCAGAAGCATATGTGCCTAGTACTGGTTTATATATTGAAAAAGACTTATCTATAAATGAACAAATTGAAAAATATAGATTAAATACAACATCTTCACTATTATCTGGAAGAAAAGATGTTATTGTTGTTTCCTCTGTTAGTTGCATATATGGAATAGGAAATCCTGAAGAATTTCACAATGGGATTATAAATATTAAAGTGGGAGAAAATATAAATAGGTCTCAATTGTTAAATAAACTAGTACAATCACTATATAGTAGAACTACAGAAAAATTACAAAAAGGGAATTTTAAAGTAAATGGAGAAAGTATAGATGTAGCTTTAGCTTATAATGATATTGCATATAGGATACATTTTTTTGGTAATAATATTGAAGAAATAGAAACTTTTAATCCAACTAATCATAAAATTATCAATTCTGAAGATGAGATTATTATATATCCTGCAAATATTTTTGTAACGTCTAAAGAAAATCTTAATTCAGCTATTTTTAATATTCAAAAAGATCTTTTAAAAGAAGTTGAACAGTTTAAAAATGATGGATTTAATCAAGAAGCTAAAAGATTAGAAGAAAGAACAAACTTTGATATAGAAATGATAAAAGAGTTAGGTTATTGTTCAGGAATAGAAAATTATTCTAGATATTTAGATGGAAGAGAAAAAGGAAGTAGACCGTTTTGTTTATTAGATTATTTCCCGAAGAATTATATAACAATAATAGATGAAAGCCATGTAACCATTCCCCAAATTAAAGCAATGTATGGAGGAGATTTTTCTAGAAAAAAAAATTTAGTTGACCATGGATTTAGACTTTTGGCTGCATTAGATAATAGGCCATTAAAATTTGAAGAATTTGAACACCTATCAAATCAAACAATTTATGTTAGTGCAACTCCTGCAGAATATGAACTGGAACAATCACATGGAGTAATAATTGAACAAATAATAAGACCAACAGGATTACTAGATCCAAAAATAGAAGTAAGGCCAATTGAAGATCAAATAGACGATTTAATAAATGAAATTAACATTAGAATACCCAAACAAGAACGTGTTTTAATTACTACTCTTACAAAAAGAATGGCTGAAGAATTAAATAAATATTTAAAAAGATTTAATATAAATTGTAGATATATTCATTCAGATGTTGATACAATTGAAAGAGTAGAAATTATACATGGGCTTAAGAAAGGGATTTTTGATGTATTGATTGGTGTAAATCTATTAAGAGAAGGATTAGACCTACCAGAAGTAAGCTTAGTTGCTATTATGGATGCTGATAAAGAAGGTTTTTTAAGATCTGAAAGATCCTTGACACAAACTGCAGGAAGAACTGCAAGAAATATAAATGGATTAGTTATAATGTATGCAGATACTATTACAAATTCAATGAGAAAAACTATTGAAACTACAACTAAGAGAAGATCTGAACAAAAAAAATACAACAAAAAAAATAATATCAAACCAAAACCACTGATTAAAAGAAAAGAAAATATTTTAATTGAAGAACTCAATCCGTACAAAAACAAAGAAAATAAAAATTTAGATATCGAAGATGATTTAAAAAATCCAAAAGAAATAAAAATAAGTATCAAAAAGTTAAAACATCAAATGCAAAAAGCAGCAAAAGAATTAAATTTTATAGAAGCTGGAAAAATTAGAGATAAAATTAAATTTTTGGAAGAGAATATAAAAAAAATGGACCTGTAAAAACAGGTCCATTTAAATTATATTGAATTTTGAAGACTTATTATGCGTTCTCAATATTCTTTGCTACAGGTCCTTTGTCTCCTTCTCCTGCTTCAAATGTTACTGCAGCACCTTCTTTCAAAGTTTTATAGCCTTCTACTTGAATTTCTTGAAAATGAGCAAAGTAATCAGTTCCATCAGAACCTTCGATAAAACCATAACCTTTACTGGCGTTAAACCATTTTACTGTACCTTCCATATTTGTTTTTAAATTTAATTAATACTACTTGGGAACAACCCAAAACTTGCGCAAATATACTAAAAATTAATGAACATTTAATTTAAATGATTTTAATGTGTTTTTAAGCAACATAGCAATTGTCATTGGACCTACTCCACCAGGAACAGGTGTTATATAACTACATTTATCTTTAACAGAATCAAAATTCACATCTCCTAATAACTTCCAACCACTTTTTGTGAAATCAGATTTAACCCTTGTAATACCTACATCAATAATACAAACTCCTTTTTTGATCATATCTGAACTAATAAATTCTGCTTTTCCTAAAGCAACAATTAAAATATCGGCGCTTTTAGTGATTTCTTTTATATTTTTTGTTCTACTATGGGTAATAGTAACAGTACAATTGCCAATTTTGTTATTTTTTCCCATTAAAATACTTATCGGTAAACCTACAATATTACTTCTTCCTACAACTACACAATGTTTTCCTGAAGTACTAATATTATTCCTTTTTAATAATTCAAGAATACCTGCAGGAGTAGCAGGTAAAAAAGTAGGATAATTTAAAACCATCTTTCCTAAATTTTCTGGATGAAAACCATCAACATCTTTTGATGGTGAAATTGATTCTGTCACGTTTTTTTCACTTATACGATCTGGTAATGGGAGTTGAACTATTAGTCCATCAATAGAATTATTTTTATTAATCTCGTTAATTTTAGATAAAAGATCATATTCAGAAATACTATCTTCTAAATGGATTAGTGTAGATTTAAAACCAACATATTCACATGCTTTAACCTTTGCATTAACATAAGTTTGACTTGCACCATTATTACCAACTAAAATTGCTGCTAAATGAGGTTTTTTACCCTTTGATTTGTATAATTGACTAACTTCAATTTTAATTTCATCAAATATATCATTTGCAATATTTTTTCCATCTAATATCTTCATAGTTACATTTTTGGTAAACCTCCCCTATTTTTCATCATCTCCATCATTTGTTTTGCACCACCACCTTGCATCATTTTCATCATTTTACCCATCTGAGAAAACTGTTTTACTAACTGATTTACTTCTGAAACTTCTTTACCACTTCCATCAGCAATTCTTTTTCTTCTATTTCCATTTAATATTTTAGGGTTTTTTCTTTCTTCTTTTGTCATAGAATTGATTATAGCTTCTATTCCTTTAAAAGCATCGTCATCAATATCCATACCCTTAATCGCTTTACCCATTCCAGGGATCATTCCCATTAAATCTTTAATGTTACCCATTTTCTTTATCTGTTGAATTTGCTTTAAAAAGTCATCAAAACCAAATTGATTTTTTGCAATTTTCTTTTGTACTTTTCTTGCTTCCTCCTCATCATACTGTTGTTGAGCCCTTTCTACTAGTGAAATAACATCTCCCATTCCTAGTATTCGACTAGCCATTCTATCTGGATGAAAAGTATCTAGCCCATCCATTTTTTCCGAAGTTCCTATAAATTTAATTGGTTTATTTACTACAGATCTAATAGTAAGGGCTGCTCCACCTCGTGTATCACCATCAAGTTTTGTTAAAACAACACCGTCATAATCTAATCTATCATTAAATGTTTTGGCAGTATTAACTGCATCTTGACCTGTCATTGAATCAACAACAAATAATGTTTCAGTTGGATTTACTTCATTTTTAATTTTTTCTATTTCTTGCATCATCTGATCATCAATCGCTAATCTTCCAGCAGTATCAATAATTGTTACATTATTATTGTTTTCATTAGCAAACTTGATTGATTTTTTTGCTATTTCAATAGGATCCTTACTTTCTCTATCTGTAAAAACATCAACATTAACTTGCTTAGATAATACTTCAAGTTGATCAATCGCTGCAGGACGATACACATCACATGCAACCAGTAAAGGACGGGAATTTTTTTTCGATTTTAAATATAAAGCTAATTTTCCAGAAAATGTTGTTTTACCCGAACCTTGCAAACCAGCAACTAAAATAACATTATTGTGTGATTTCAAATTAATTTCAGAAGAATCACTGCCCATTAATTCAGTTAATTCATCTTTCATGATTTTAGTTAAAAGTTGACCTGGCTCAACAGATGTTAACACCTTCTGACCTATTGCCTTTTCTTTAACTTTTGATGTAAATTGTTTGGCTGTTTTATAATCTACATCTGCTGAAAGCAATGCTTTTCTAATTTCCTTCATTGTTTGAGCAACATTAATTTCAGAAATACTACCACTACCCTTTAGAACTTTGAAAGCTCTTTCTAATTTTTCAGATAAATTTTCAAACATTTGTTAAATATTTAAATACAAAAATAAAATATTCATTAACTAATTAATAATTTCACCATATAAATCATAATGATCTATTTCTTTTATAATGACATTAGCAAAATCTCCAATTCTTACATAGTTTTTTTTAGCATTAACCAAAACTTCATTATCAACATCAGGGCTATCAAATTGTGTGCGACCAATAAAATAATCTCCCTCTTTTCTATCAAAAAGAACTTTAAATACTTTTCCTAATTTCTGTTTATTTAGTTTAAATGAAATTTCACTTTGAATATCCATAATTTCTTTGGCTCTGGATTTTTTTAACTCCTCCGAAACAGAATCTATTAAACTATATGCAGAAGTATCCTTTTCATGTGAGTAAGTAAATACTCCTAATCTATCAAATTTTGTTTCTTGTACCCAGTTCTTTAGTTCTAAAAATTGTTCATGAGTTTCTCCAGGGTAACCAATAATTAGTGTTGTTCTAATAGCAATATTAGGTACTTTTTCTCTAAATTTCATTAATAATTTATTAGTCTTAATCTTATTAGTACCTCTCTTCATTGACTTTAAAATATCATCATTAATATGTTGCAATGGAATATCTATATATTTACATACTTTACTGTTTGATCTAATTACATCTAAAACATCTTCTGGAAAGGAAGTTGGAAATGCATAATGTAATCGTATCCATTCTATTCCGTTAACATTTGATAATTCATTAATTAAACTAGCTAACTTTCTTTTTTTGTATATATCTAAACCATAAAATGTTAAATCTTGAGCAATTAAAATTATCTCTTTTATACCTTGTAATGCTAAATTATTAGCCTCAGCAACTAAACTTTCAATTGATTTTGATTTATGTTTTCCTCGCATTAATGGAATTGCACAAAATGAACACGGTCTATTACATCCTTCAGATATCTTTAAATATGCGTAATGTTTTGGTGTCGTGGTTAATCTTTCACCTAATAGTTCATGTTTATAATCTGCACCTAAAACATGTAAAAGTTTTGGAAGATCTTTAGTTCCAAAATATTGATCAACATCAGTAATTTCCTTTTCTAAATCATCTTTATATCTTTCGGAAAGACATCCTGTTACAAATAGTTTATCAATATAACCATTTTCTTTTCTTTTAGCTTGTTCTAAAATTGTATTAATAGATTCTTCCTTAGCATTATCAATAAAACCACACGTATTTATTACAACAACATTTGCATCATCTTTTTTTGACTCATGTTCAACATTAATTTTATTTGCAGTTAACTGACCCATTAGAACTTCAGAATCATAAATATTCTTTGAACATCCTAAAGTAATGACATTAATTTTATTTTTTTTAAAATTTTTAACTCGCATTAACTAAATAATGAATCTATAAAATCCTTCTTTTTAAATTCCTGTAAGTCTTCAATTCCTTCACCAATTCCAATATATCTTACTGGAATCTTAAATTGATTTGAAATACCAATAATTACTCCCCCTTTTGCTGTACCATCTAATTTAGTTAATGAAATCGATGAAACATTGGTTGCATTAGTAAATTGTTTAGCTTGTTCAATAGCATTTTGCCCAGTTGAAGCATCCAAAATAAGCATTACATCATGTGGTGAATCAGGAACTATTTTACTCATTACTTTCTTTATCTTTGTAAGCTCATTCATTAAGTTAATTTTATTATGTAATCTTCCTGCAGTATCAATTATTACTACATCAACATTATTTGCTTTCGCTGATTGTAAAGTATCATAGCATACTGAAGCAGGGTCTGAACCAATCTCTTGTTTTACTATATCTACACCAATTCTTTTTGCCCAAACCACTAGCTGATCTATTGCTGCTGCTCTAAAAGTATCCGCTGCACCCAACATAACTTTTTTTCCTTGTTTTTTTAATTGATAAGCTAACTTTCCTATAGTTGTAGTTTTCCCAACACCATTTACGCCAACAATCATTATAACATATGGGTTCTTATTAGAAAAATCATTTTTTTCAGATGGATGCATTAATAAAGAAATTTCTTCCTTCAAAAAATCATATACTTCAGATGAATTAATATATTTATCTTTTCCTACTCTATCTTCTAATTTCTCAATTATCTTTAGTGATGTTTCTACTCCGATATCAGATGTAATGAGTGCTTCTTCAATATCATCAAGTATTGACGTGTCTATTCGTGACTTTCCTGCAATAGTTTTAGCTAATTTACCAAAAAAACTATCCTTTGTTTTTTTAAGACCAATATCTAACTTTTCTCTTCTATTTTCAACTGCAGAAACTTCTTCTTCAACTGCAGGAACTTCTTCTTCAACCACAGGAACCTCTTCAACTACAGGAACTTCTTCAACTGCAGGAGCTTCTTCTTCAACTACAGGAACTTCTTCAACCACAGGAACTTCTTCAACCACAGGAACTTCTTCTTCAACTACAGGAACTTCTTCAACTGCAGGAACTTCTTCTTCAACTACAGGATCATCTGACAATATAGGTTCCTCTGTAACTAAAGCTTCATCTTTTAAAGTACTATTCTTTTCTTTTGGATTTTTTTGTTTTTTATCAACTAATCCTTTGTGTTTCTCCTTGTTAAACAGTCCTTTTATTTTATTAAATATTCCCATACGATTTAAAAATAATAAAAAAGCTTCTTTCTAGATTGAAAGAAGCTTTTTTTTTAATTGAATTTTAAATTTATTTCTTTTCAAAAAATTCTTTAACTTGTTCCTTTGGAACTACTTCACTTATAAAAGTATAGTTTCCAGATTTATTTTTTTGAAGTTTTATTGCTTTTGTAAATGATTTAGCTCCTTTTTTTTGTAAAGATGCTACAGTTTTTTTTGCCATTTTATTTTATTTCTTTATGTATTGTCATTTTTTTCATAATAGGATTAAACTTTTTTAATTCTATTCTATCAGGAGTGTTCTTCTTATTTTTTGTAGTTATATATCTAGATGTACCAGGCATGCCTGACGATTTATGCTCTGTACACTCTAATATCACTTGAACTCTATTTCCTTTTTTTGCCATTTTAAATTAAATAATTAAGGATTGCAAATTTAATAATTTATTCATAATACAAAAATATTTATTGTTTTTTAACCTTAAAAAAAAATAAATCTTGCCTAAAAGCAAACTCTTCAATATCAATATTACCCAAATCATATTCTTGCAATGATGAATTAGGTTTTATCCAAATATTCTTTTTTCCATTGTTTATTAAAATTGGCATCTCAAATTTCTCAATACAATCCCATCGATATACTAGTGTAAAATTTCTACCTTTTTTTTGTATTCTATATTCTAAAATTGGGATATTTTTATTTTCTAAATATTGTTTAAAAAAATACTTTAAATCTATTTTAGTTCTTGAATCAATATAATCAATGACCTGTTGACCATCAATTGTTTTATATTTATATTTAATGGAAATATCTTTTAATATATCAAACCAAAGATTATCATCATTAATTACATTTCTTAATGTATGTAGCATAAGTGATCCTTTAAAATACATATCATTACTACCCTTTTTATTTAAATTATATAATCCAATTACAGGCTTATCATTTCTCACATATTTTTTTTGATTATTTATATATGATAACATTTTATCATATCCATAGATACACTCGACATATAAGGCTTCAGAATATGTACAAAAGCCCTCATGAATCCATAAATCTGCAATATCATTAGTTGTTATGCTATTACCCCACCATTCATGTCCAGTCTCATGAACAATGATATAGTCAAAATTTAAATTATCTATAAAATCAATATTACCATTATATCCTGGCAAAAACTTATTTCCATACGCAATTCCAGACTGATGTTCCATTCCTAAATAGGAGGTTTCAATCAACGAATACCCATCATTTATAAATGGATATTTACCAAAATAATTTTCAAAACATTCTAGCATAGGTTTAACCTGTTGAAAATGTAATTTTGCCTTTTCTTCATTATAACTTAAAACATAATACTCTAACTTTAAAGTATCATTTAATGATATATATTTATCTTCTAATTTTACATAATCACCAATACAAAGTGTAACATTATAATTATTGATAGGATAAGAAACAAACCATTCAGAAACATTAGTCCAAGAACCTAAATATTGATTCCATACAGTTGTATCTTTTACCAAATTTCCATTAGAAATTGTTTTTAATGGATATCTAACAGTACAAGTAAAGCGCATACTATCAGGCTCATCTGATTGATGATCTTTACAAGGCCACCAAGTACTAGCTCCAATTCCTTGACAAGATACTCCAATCCATGGATTTCCATTATTATCTTTTTCCCATGTAAATCCTCCTTCCCAAGGAGGATTTAATGCTTCTTTAGGATATCCTCCATACCAAACTTTAATTGCTATATTTTCTCCTGATTTTATTAATCTATTAAAATTAATATAAATTGCATCATATTCTCTACTAAACTTTAGTGAATCTCCTTCAAATTCAATAAAAAAAACCTCTAGATTTTGAGCAAGGTCTATTTGAATTTTATTAAAGTCAGCTTTGGATTTCATATAAATGATATTATATGATTTCTCAATAGAAAACTCTTTTTCATCTACAATTACAAACAAATCATAAAAAGTAACATCATAACATGACCTTAAATCAGTTAATGATCCTCGTAAACTATCTTTTCGACTAAACTCTTGAGCAGTAGTATTATTAGAGAAAATTAAAAAATAAAATAAAATAAAAAATCGTAAAAAAAACACCAAGAAATTTTACTTGGAAAGTGTCATAAAACATTCAGTACTAAAAGGAATTATTGCCTGAACAGTACCAGAAAAAGTCAAATCTATTTCTCCTAAAGTTGAAGAATTAATTTTACCACTTCCAGAAACAGCTATATCCATGGCTCCCATGCCTACATCTACCGTTATATTTTGTGATGGAACTGTTATGTTACCTTCGTTGTCTATTTGACCACTAACTTCAGAAGAGCCAGAATTTAAAGACAGATTAATATAAAGTGTATTACCTCCAACTCCTAAAACATTTACTGTTTCAGGCATTTGTTCGTTAAGCGAAATAGAACCTATTAAAGGAATATTTATTTCTTCGCAATTAGGTTCAAGATTCCAAACTCCTTGAGCAATATCGTATGCATATATACAACTATTATCATCACATACATTCATGATATTATAATTAAATGCTAAAGGATCTGTACATCCTGCAAGCCCATACTCACATGTACCATCGTCATTGTTAGCTAAAATATTAAAATTACATGCAGACGTATCTGTACATCCAACTACTGATGAGCTATTGTTATTCGAATCATCTTCGTCCTTTTTACAAGAAGATATAATAAGGGAGATAAATAAGAAAAAGAATAAAAAATTACTGATTTTTTTCATATGAAAATTATTTCCAAATATAAGAAAAAAAATAATTAAATAAGGATGTTACCTTTTGATTTTGCTTCCGCAAGTACAGCTGCTATGCCTTTTTTATCAATAGTTCTTATGGCCTTTGCAGATACCTTTAGGATAACAGTTTCGCCAGTTTCAGGAACAAAAAATTTCTTGGTTTGTAAATTTGGATAAAATTTTCTTTTTGTTCTATTTTTAGCATGTGAGACATTGTTACCAGTCATCACCTTTTTTCCTGTTATCTGACAAATTCTAGACATTATTTTTTAAATTTTGAAGCGCAAATATACAATGTAATTAAAAAATAGAAAACTTTTATTTATTTTTTTTTATTTCTTGGTACAATAAATCTAATGCCATTTGAGTAGCTTGTTCTATAATGTTTTGCCTATTTCCTTCTAATACAAAACGGTGAACACATGAACTTAATTTATTAGCAACTGCGATATAAATAGTTCCTACAGGATCTAAATCGTTACCTCCAGATGGCCCTGCATAACCTGTAGTAGAAATAGAAAAATCTGAATTAAATTTAATAAGAATATTTTCTGCCATCAATTTAGCAACTTGAGGACATACTTCGGTATATTGTTGTATTAATTCTAAAGGAATACTAAGATGATTAGTTTTAATACTATTTTGATATGCAATTATACCACCCTTAAAAATTAGAGAACTGTTAGGGAGAAGAGATAGACAAGATGCAATATTACCTGATGTGCAACTTTCAGCTACAGAAATAGTTTTTTTATTATTTAAACAAATATTTAGTATATCCGAAAGAATCAAAATTAAAAAGCTGTAGTTGGTCCTAAATTATAATCTCTTTCAATTGGTCTAATACTCATGACTGGAATTTCTGAATTATTAATTACATATCTAGCTGTAACACTAATATTTTCTGAAAGTGACAACTCTTCTTTTTTTGTCATAATCATTATTAAGTCACCACTGTATTTAACAGCATTTTTAAGTACAATTTCTCCGAATGATTGTTTTTTCGTTCCTCTAAATAATTCTGCAGTACATTTAACATTAGCATTTTTAACAAAACTTTCTACCTGATCAAGATTTTTTGTTAATTTATGTTTATCTTCTAAATCATCACCTAAAAAAACTGAAATAATTCGAATTGTAGAATCCCAATATCTTGCATATTCTAGAGCATATTTTACTTTTTCCTTTGTTTCCTTAGCGAAATCCAATGGTAAAATTATATTTTTACATCCGTTTCTGTGTTGTTTTCCTTTGATAGTAATAACGGGACACTTTGACAGCCTTACAACTCTTTCAGCATTTGATCCAATAAACTTTCTTAATGCTCCATTTGGAGTACCATTAGTTCCCATTACTATTAAATCAGCTGAAATAGTTTCTGATAGTTCATTAATTTTTTTATACACCTTACCTTTAGTGACTAAAGTTTCAATTTCTAAATTATATTTCTGCATGTATTCTGTTGCTATACTACTAAGTTTTTCATATACTTTTTCTTCAACAATATTATTTTCACTATTATTAAAAATAGAATCTATTATACTTTGTTCCTCAATAACAGTTATTAAGAAAATTTTAGATTTTTTAATAATAGCTAGATTACATGCTTGATTTAAAGCAATTATTGATTCAGATGAAAAACCGATAGGAACTAATATTTTACTTGCAGACATAATATTTATTATTTTTGGGATACAAAAATACATATATTGATGAAAATAATCAAAGAGACAGAGCTTATACTTACCAATGAACAAAAAATATATCATTTAAACTTATCTAAGGAAGAAATTGCAAAAAATATCATTTTAGTAGGTGATCCTAACAGAGTTAAACAAATTTCTGATAAATTTGATAATATAAATTTTAAAATAAGTAACAGAGAATTCACTACACATACAGGAGAGAAAAATAATCAAAATATTTCTGTAATCTCTACTGGAATTGGAACAGATAACATAGATATTGTTATTAATGAGCTAGATGCTTTGTTTAATATTGATTTTTCAAAAAGAAAAGTAAAAAAACAAAAAACAAAACTTAATATTTTTCGTTTAGGGACATCTGGTTCAATTCAACAAGATGTTAGAGTTGATTCTATAGTTGCCTCTTCATTTGGACTTGGACTTGATGGCTTAGCATATTTTTATAAAAAAAGAAATATATTAGAAGAACATATACAAAATGCGTTTATAGAGCATACAAATTGGCATGACGCATTACCAAAGCCATACATTATTAAAGGCTCTGAAAAACTACTAAAAATGTTTCCTAACATAAAACAAGGTATCACTGCAACAGCCCCAGGCTTTTATGGACCACAAGGTAGAAAATTAAGACTTGATTTTTCTATTAATAATTTTCATAAAAAACTAAGTAGTTTTTCACACAATAATTTAGCAATTACTAATTTTGAGATGGAGACTTCTGCATTATACTATTTAGGTAGAACTTTAGGTCATAACACTTTAACAATTTGTGCTATAATAGGCAATAGAGTTAATAAAAGTTACAGTAAAAATTATAAAATAACAATAGACAAAATGATTGACCTTGTTTTAGAAAAAATTTGCTAAATAAAAAATAATTCTAACTTTTCAATTAAAATTTTTGGTGCAAAACATGGCTTCATATCTTTTCCATTTACAAATGCCAATTCTACTTCTGCTTTATTAATTAAACAATTATTTTGATTAAAAGTTTTATAGTTAAAATTAATACGATTTTTAGGCATTTGATTGATAGTTGTCTCAATAGAAAGTAAATCATCATAAAAAGAAGGCTTCAAGTATTTAATTTTAAATTTAGTAACTGGCAAAAAAATATTCATTTCTTCAAGACTTTTATAAGACAAACCTATTGATCTTAATAATTCCACTCTACCTACTTCAAAATATTGAGCATAATTACCATAATATACAAAACCCATTTTGTCAGTTTCAGCATAACGAACACGAATTTTTGTATTACAAGTAAACATATTGCAAAAATACATACAATAATTTTATTTACTAATATTGCAATACCATGAAGTATATAAATATTCCTGTTTTATTAATTTTATTACTACTTACAGCTTGTTCTCAAACTTATTTATTAGAATCTTATGATAATGATGCAATCTCAGTTAATACTACAGAAGATAGTATTATTCAAAATATAATTTCTCCTTACAAAGGAGGTATTAAAAATGAAATGGAAGAAATTATTTGCTTTAATAAAAATAATCTTCTAAAAGATAAACCTGAAAGTACAATTGGAAATTTTGTAACCGATTTATGCATGCAATATGTTGATGTTGATATTTGTATATTAAATAATGGTGGCTTAAGAACAGAAATATTGAAGGGAAATGTAACAAGAGGTAAAATTTTTGAACTTATGCCATTTGATAATGAATTAGTTATAATAGAATTAGAAAAACAACAATTTATTCAATTAATTGATTATGTAATTGAGAGAAATGGAGAACCTTTTTCCGGGATGAAAATGACAATAAACAATGAAGGTCAATTATTAACTTGCGATAAATTAGAAAAATTTGATAAAAAAATAAAAGTCTTAACATCAGATTATTTAGCAAATGGAGGAGATAAAATGTGGTTCTTCACTAAAAAAAAACAGTTTAGAACTGGAATTAAAGTAAGAGACGCAATTATTGATTATTGCTTAAAAACAGACACTATAGATGTGAAATTAGATTCAAGAATTACAATTTTAGAAAATGAATAGTAGGAGATCATTTATCAAAAAAAGTAGTTTAGGTCTTACAAATCTTATTTTGTTACCAAGAATCTCTTTTAGTAAGCAAAAAACAACAAGAATTACAATTTTACATACCAATGATATGCATAGTCATATAGAACCATTTAAAAGTGGTAAATACAAAGGACTAGGTGGCATGGCTAAGCGCGCAACAATAATTAAAAAAATTAGAGAAACTAATGAAAATGTTTTATTGTTTGATGCAGGAGATATTTTTCAAGGAACTCCTTACTTTAACTTTTATGGTGGAGAATTAGAATTTAAATTAATGAGTGAAATGAGATATGATGGTGCCACATTAGGTAATCATGATTTTGACAATGGATTAAAAGGATTAAAAACACAATTAAAGCACGCTAAATTTCCTTTTATTGTATCAAACTATAATTTTTCAAATACTATCTTAAGAAATCAGTTCCAACCTTATAAAATATTTAATAAAGGACCAATAAGAATTGGTGTAATTGGAGTTGGAATCGAACTTGATGGATTAGTTCCAAAAAAATTATACGAAGGAACAGTCTATGAAGATCCAATTACTAAAGCTAATTCTTATGCAAAAATACTTAAAGAAAAAAAGAAATGTGACTTTATAATTTGTTTATCTCATTTAGGACTTGAATACAAAAGTCAAAAAATATCAGACTTGAAATTAGCACAAAAAACAAAAAATATTGATCTTATAATCGGTGGCCATACACATACATTTCTTGAAAAACCAATTAATAAACTTAATTTAAACAATGATAATGTAATAATAAATCAAGTTGGTTGGGGAGGTATAAATCTTGGCAAAATTGATTTACATTTTAGTCAAAATAATGTCAAAAAATTAATTTCAGGAAGGTCAATTTTTATAAAAAACCATTCAAAAATGATATAGATTTGATTATTTTTAATTTAAACCTAATTAAATTATATCATGTGAATTTATACTGTAAAAAAAAGTTAAAAGTCAAGCCCTAATTTTCTTTTTTTTTAATAATAAGTTTTTGATATTTGCTGGTACCAAAACAAAAAACAAGTAAATACTTAAACGATTTTAAAACAAAAATTTTAGACACAAAATGCCAGAAAAAAATTGTGAAGAAATTTGGAATAATTGCTTATCAATTATAAGAGATAATGTAACTATTCAAAACTTTAAAACTTGGTTCAAACCAATTAAAGCAGTTAAACTAGAAAATATGGTTCTTACTGTTCAAGTTCCTAGTCAATTTTTTTATGAATGGATAGAAAACAATTACATAACACTTATTAAAAAAACATTAAAAAGAGAATTAGGTAAAGATGCAAAACTTGAATACAATATTTTACTAGAAACTTCATCGGGAAAAAAACCATATGTAACCAAAATACCAAGCAATGAACAGGATAAAATCAAAAACAATCCTGTAAATTTCCCTATAAATATGAATGAGAACTCTACAATTAGAAATCCATTTATTATTCCTGGTTTACAAAAAATAAATATTAATCCTCAATTAAATGAATCCTATACATTTGAATCTTTTGTTGAAGGGGAATGCAACAGATTAGCAAGATCAGCTGGTTTTGCAGTATCACAAAACCCTGGTGGAACTTCATTTAATCCATTATTTATTTATGGTGGTGGCGGGTTAGGAAAGACTCACTTGGCAAATGCTATTGGAATTGAAGTGAAAAATAACTTTTCAGACAAAACTGTACTGTATGTTTCTGCAGATAAATTTCAAACTCAATTTGTCGATGCAATAATGGACAATAAAAAAAATGACTTTGTTCATTTTTATCAATCCATTGACGTATTAATAATTGACGACGTACAGTTTTTATGTGGTAAAGAAAAAACACAAGATGTATTTTTTCATATTTTCAATCATCTTCATCAAAATAAAAAACAAGTAATATTAACATCGGACAAAGCCCCAGTTGATATAATTGGAATGGAACAAAGATTATTATCTAGATTTAAATGGGGACTTTCTGCAGATTTACAATCACCAGATCTTGAAACAAGATTAGCAATTTTAAAGAAAAAAATAAAAAATGACGGTATAGATATTCCTTATGAAGTAATTGAATATATAGGATATTCTATCACTACTAATGTTAGAGAGCTAGAAGGGGCTCTCATTTCTCTTTTAGCACAATCTTCTCTAAATAAAAAAGAAATTACAATTGATTTAGCAAAAAATATGCTAGATAAATTTGTTAAAAATACTGTTCGAGAAGTTTCTATAGATTATATTCAAAAAGTTGTATGTGACTATTTCGACATTCCAATTGAAACCATGAAATCAAAAACAAGAAAACGAGAAATTGTTCAATGTCGTCAACTTGCTATGTTCTTCTCAAAACAAATGACTAAAAACTCTTTAGCAATGATTGGAAAACACTGTGGAAATAAAGATCATGCTACAGTTTTACATGCTTGTAAAACCGTAAATAACTTAGCTGATACAGATAAAAGATTCAAAGGATATATTTCAGATATTGAAAAAAAATTGAGCATCTAAATAAATTATGAAAATTTTAATGGTTTGTTTAGGTAATATCTGCAGATCACCTTTAGCCGAGGGAATTCTTAAAAATAAAGCAAAACATCTAAACATTAAAATTGATTCTGCAGGCACTGCTTCTTATCATATTGGAAATCCTCCTGATTATAGATCAATAAAAATAGCTGAAAAATATCGAATAGATATAAGTGACCAATCCGCAAGAAAAATTACAAAAGAAGACTTTGAAATATTCGATGTTATATACGCAATGGATTTAAACAATTATAACGATATAATTAAAATGACCAACAATCCAATACATAAAGAAAAAGTTAAAGTTATTTTAAACGAAATTTATCCAGAAATGAATCATCCTGTTCCAGACCCCTATTATGGTGGAGAAAATGGTTTTCAAGATGTTTACAATTTGCTAGATCAGGCATGTAATAAAATTATTGAAAAAATTGAAAAAAGGTAACCTATTTTTAATCCCATCTGTTCTTATACAGAATACTGAAGCATCAACATTAACTAACAATACATTAAAACACATTAAAAATATTAATATTTTCATTGTTGAAAATATTAAGAATTCAAGAAGATTTATCAAAAAATTATATAAAGAAAAAGATCTTGAAAAAACTATATTTTATGATTACGGAAAACATAACAAACTTAATTTAAACAAATACTTTCTACAAAATATCTTAAATGGTGAAGACATAGGCCTTCTTTCAGATGCTGGAACCCCATGTATTGCTGATCCTGGGTCAAAAATTGTTGAAATTGCACATGAACATAATATTAATGTAATACCAATTGTTGGGCCCTCTTCAATTATTCTTGCACTAATGGCTTCAGGAATGAATGGACAAAATTTTGCTTTTAATGGATACTTGCCTGTTAATACAACTGAATTAAAAAAAGCAATTAAAAAATTTGATTATTTATCTAAAAACAAAAAACAAACACAAATATTTATTGAAACTCCTTTTAGAAATCAAAAACTATTTAGCGCATTACTACAAAATTGTAATAAAAATACAAAACTATGTATAGCATCAAACATTACAGCTACTAATGAAGAAGTTAAAACTAAAAAAATTTTTGAATGGATAAAAGAACAAAAAATACTTAAAAAAGAACCTACAATATTTATTATTGAATCAAAATAGAGATAATTCATAAAAAAAAAAATCAAATGTATATTTATATATTTGTCATGTGCAATTAATAAACACTATTTTTAAAAAAACACCAAAACCTTTTAAGAATAAATATATTATAACCATAATATTATTTGTTATATGGACTTTGTTTTTAGATGACTATAATTTAGTTAATCAATATAAAATCAAAAAAAAGATAGAAACTCTTAAATTACAAAAATCATTTTATGAATCTGAAATAAAAAAAGATAGTACTGAGCTTTATAATCTAAAAAACAATCCAGAAGCACAAGAAAAGTTTGCACGAGAAAAATTTTTAATGAAAAAAGATAATGAAGATATATTTATTATAAGAGATAAAAATGAGTAGTATAAAATTTAACTATACATCTAAAAAAGATTGGGAGAAATTGATTTTCAATAATAAAATTAATAAAAAATCTCTTTTTTCAGATTTTGAAAAGATCAAAATTAGCCCAATATATCATTCAGATGACAAGCAAAAAAATTATGAATGTTCTTTTCCAAAAAAATGGATTAACTATCAAAATATTGTTGTAAGAGATGTCGAGCAAGCTAATAAAGAAGCTCATGAGGCTATTCAAAACAATGTTTTAGGACTACATTTTTCAAATCCAAAAGAACTAAATCGTCTATTATATGATATACCAATTGAAAAAATCAAACTTAATTTTTCTAACTATAAGAAATCTTTTCCAAACGAATTAAAAGAATATATTAAAAACAAAAAAATATTAGGTGGAGCTTTTCATAAATTAGAAAAAAACTATATCCCTAAATTTAAAAATACAATATTTGCTGTTGGAAAAACTGCTAAAGAACAAATATATTCTGCTTATAATCAAGCAAAAAATATAAATCATGAAATTCAATTTTACTTTGATATAGAAAACAACTATTTTCTTGAAATAGCTAAACTCAAAGCTTTTAGAATATTATGGGAGCATAAAAAGGGTAGTACCCCTTTTATTTTTGCAGCAACTTCATTAAAAAATAAATCTTCAAAAAAACCATATAAAAATATTATTGGTACAACAACAGAAAGTATGTCTGCAATATTTGGAGGAGCAAATGCAATAATGGTAAACGCATATAATCAGCACTTTGAAAATACTACACAATTTTCTAGAAGGATAGCAAGAAATCAACTTACAATTTTAGAAAAAGAAAGCTATCTCAATAAAGTTACTGATCCAACAAAAGGGTCTTATTATGTTAACTATCTAATTAATGAATTACTAAAAGATTACAATATCAAAAAAAAATCAGCTTTACAAAAAAATAAAAAAAATAGCACATGGGTTAGTCCTGAAAAAATAGAAATTAAAGACACATACAATTATAAAGATCTGAAAACTACTAATCATGAAGGTTTTATAGCAGGTACAGCTCCATATTTAAGAGGACCCTACTCAAGCATGTACGTACAAAGACCTTGGACTATAAGACAATATGCTGGGTTTTCAACTGCCGAAGATTCAAATAAATTTTACAAAAAAAATTTAGCTGCTGGACAAAAAGGATTGTCAGTAGCATTTGACTTAGCTACTCACAGAGGATATGACTCAGATCATGAAAGAGTTATTGGTGATGTAGGGATGGCTGGTGTAGCTATTGACTCTGTTGAGGATATGAAAATACTATTTAATCAAATTCCATTAGATAAAATGTCAGTTTCAATGACAATGAATGGAGCGGTACTTCCTATATTGGCATTTTTTATTGTGGCAGCTGAAGAACAAGGAGTAAAAAAAGAATTACTTACCGGTACAATTCAAAATGATATATTAAAAGAGTTTATGGTTAGAAACACTTACATATATCCTCCTAAGGAATCAATGAGAATAATTTCCGACATATTTAAATACACATCTTTAAATATGCCTAAATTTAATAGCATATCTATTTCTGGGTACCATATGCAAGAAGCTGGTGCAACTGCAGATATAGAACTTGCATACACTATTGCTGATGGAATCGAATATATTAGAACAGGATTGAAGTCTGGATTAAAAATTGATGATTTTGCACCAAGAATTTCTTTTTTTTGGGGTATAGGTATGAATCACTTTATGGAAATAGCTAAACTTAGGGCTGCTAGGGTAATTTGGGCTCGTGTTATAAAAAAGTTCAACCCAAAAAATTCCAAATCTTTATCATTACGAACACATTGTCAAACAAGTGGATGGAGTCTTACTGAACATGATCCATTTAATAATATAACTAGAACTTGTATTGAAGCGATGGCTGCAGTAATGGGCGGAACACAAAGCTTACATACAAACGCACTTGATGAAGCCATTGCTCTCCCTTCAGAATTTTCAGCTGAAATTGCTAGAGAAACACAAATTTATCTTCAAAAAGAAATAGGTATTTGCAAAACAGTTGACCCTTGGGGTGGTTCATATTATTTAGAAAAACTAACATATGATCTTACTGAAAAAGCACTAAAACATTTAGAAGAAATTGAAGATCTAGGAGGAATGGCCAAAGCTATAGAAAATGGATTACCAAAAATAAAGATTGAGCAAGCAGCAGCAAAAAAGCAAGCTAGAATAGATAGTGGTAAAGATATTATAGTTGGAGTAAACGAATATCAACCAAAACAAAAAGAAGAATTAAAAATTTTAGAAGTTAATAATGACAATGTTAGAAAATTACAGAATAAAAGACTGAAGAATATAAAAGAAAAAAGAGATTTAAAAAAAGTTAAAAAAACTTTAGATGAAATATATTTAGCAAGTAAATCAAAAAAAGGTAATTTGTTAGAGTTGGCTGTTAATGCAGCACGAGCAAGGTGCACACTTGGTGAAATTTCATATGAATTAGAAAAAAGTTTTGGAAGATATAAAGCAAAAAACCATACAATATCAGGAGTTTATAAAATGGAAATAAAAAATAATAAAACCTTTAATAAAGCTATAGAATTATCAGATTTATTTGCAAAAAATAATGGAAGAAGACCAAGAATTATGATTGCAAAAATGGGACAAGATGGACACGACAGGGGAGCAAAAGTAGTTGCAAGTTCTTTTGCAGATTTAGGATTTGATGTAGATATTGCACCATTATTCCAAACACCAAAAGAAGTCGCTAAGCAAGCTGTTGAAAATGATGTTCATATTTTAGGAATCTCATCTTTAGCTGCTGGACATAAAACACTAATCCCTCAAGTCATTAAACATTTGAATAAATATAAAGCTAATAATATAAAAGTTGTTGCTGGAGGAGTAATTCCAAAACAAGACTATAATTTTTTATTTGAATCTGGTGTAATTGAGATTTTTGGACCCGGAACTATTATAGCAGAATCTGCAATCAAAATTCTAAATAAAATACTTTAATTTATTTCACCTTATATCTTAATCCCATGTAGAATAATCTTCCCATAACTGGAGCATAGATTAATGAAGCATCAAAATTATTTCCAAAAGGATTTTCATAATCAACTATATGGTTTTCTTGCACAAAGTTTAAAATATTTTCACCCCCTAAATAAACATCAAAATCATTTACACTATATGTTACCTGTGAGTTATGTACATAAAATGGATTAGTGAAAAAATCACCATCTTTTTCAAAAATATCACTTGAACTATTTAAATAGTTTGGAATAACATTTTCGCCAAATCTATTTATTGTATAATCAAACTTCCAATTATTTTTTAAATTAGAGTAAGTAAAATTTAACAAACCTCTATTTTTTGGAGATAAGTAAATTGATTTTCCAAATTGCTTATTATCAATTAATTTATAAGATGATTTAACAAAAAAGCGATTAAAAAACTCATATGATAAATCTAATTGAAGTGTATTTGAATAAGGGCTAGAATATTGACTATTAGATGACTCATCATATATAAAAATAGAGTTGGCATCTGTAATATCTAACATTATTTTATTTGTAAAAATTGTACGATAATAATCAAAATTGAGTATTCCTTCTCTAGAAAAAAGATAAAAACAGTATGCGAAATTACCACCTAAATTCCAAGCTTCTTCCGGCAAAATATTAGAATCAACAAGTATCCTCCTAGAGGATGCCATATAATTCATATTTTCTATTAGTGAATTAGATATTCTAAACCCTTTACCCGCTGATAAGCGAATCACAGTTTTATCAGAAGGATTATACTTAAAATTAAGTCTAGGTGAAAAATAAAATTTACTCGTTATGTTATAATAATCACTTCTTAATCCTATGTTTAGATTTAAATTTTCTTGTGAACTATAATTATATTCTAAATAAAGTCCTGAAACTAAATCTTTTCTCTCAAAAGATGTTAAATCATCTATTACTTTTGCTTGTATACCATTAGAACTGTAAAATACAGAATCAGTATTCAGATTAATATTATTATTAAAAGTAGCACTAAATATATTTCCATCATAATAATTTTTAAATTTATCATGATTAAAAGAAAATCCTGTCTTTAAAGTATGATTTGAATTTAATAAATCAGTACCTGCTATTAAATTAATATAAATTTTTTCTTGTAGACTATTCAAAATATTATTTCCAAATTGGGCATCTTGACTATGTAATTTAAATATGGATTGTATACCAATACTTTGATTTTTTTCATTATTAAAAACATATCCATTTTTGGCTGAAAATTCAAAAAGATCATTATAAACGCCGACAATATAGCGAGGTTCTGGAAAATTAGATTTTTGACCTCCTTCCCTATCTTCAGTTAATAATTTAATATAAAATTGTGATCTTAAATTATCCCCTACATATTTCCATCTATTCAAAATATTAAATAGTTTTAACTTAGGAGTATCCAAAAACCCATCTCCTTGATTATGATTATGATTTGTATGTTCATGACTTTTACCATTATGGTCTATTTCTCTCCCCAAATAAGAAATATGAGTAAATAAATTTGACTGCCATTTATTTTTATTAAAATTATATATGAAATTTTTTTCTAATTTTCCTTCAGAATTAAAATATAAATTAGTGTGAATTTTATCTTTATCATCTGGCTTAAAATATTCAACATTTATTTCACCAGTAATTGCATCATGACCATTAAGAACTGAACCCATACCTTTTAATATTTGTATTGATTCAATCCATGAACCTGGAACATAACTTAATCCGTAAGAATTTAACAATCCTGTCATTAATGGTAATGACTCATTATTTATCTTAACATACTTTCCAGCGAGACCAAGCATTTTTATTGTTTTAATTCCAGATACTGCATCAGAATAATTAACATCTACAGATGCATTAGTTTCAAAACATTCTGATAAATTACAGCAAGCTGCCTTAGCTATTTCACCAGAGGTGATTGTTTGTATATTTTTTGTAGAAATTATTGAATATTTTGTTGTTGCTTGATTAGAATTTATTTCTACTTCATTAAGATTTATTGAACTTGTTAAATAAAAAAAATATTCATTATTTAGTATCTCTTTTGAATGTAATGTATATCCCACATAGCTAACATTTAAAATAGCTTCTTGTAATGTATCTGGACCAATTATAGAATAATAACCATTTTTATCAGTTATTGTTCCTATTGTCGTTCCTTCCCAAAAAATATTTGCGCCAACAATAGGCGCTTTTGAATTGTCTTTAAGTATCTCAAAAACTCTTCCATTGATATTTTGTGCTGAAATATTTGAGGTAGCCACCAACACTATGGCAGTAATAAGTAAATTTTTCATGTCATTATTTTTAAAATTAAAAGTTTAAGTATTCCAACTTACTTTTAATATTAAATTATAAATGACTGTAATAATGATAATTGGGGTTGATGATTTTTAACTAAAAGATATTTACTTAAAGAAAAATGTATTTTATAGTCATTAGTGGTGAAATTTGAAAATAAATAAGTGAAAGTTGTAAAATTAACAATCGATATATCTTCAATATTTCTTTCAACTATAGTTTCAAAATCGAATTGAATTAGACTACTATTGGTTTTACAGTTCTTTCCAGGAACATCTTTACAACATGCTTTTGTGTCTTTTTTAGAGCAACATGACGTCTCAAAATTATTGGATTCACAAATAAAGTCATTATCTGTAATGCATGAAAATTCTTGAATCCCCAAATATATATTTGAGTTTTTATCACAAGCCATCTTAGAGATATTAATGCCCATAGAAAGGAATAGCACAAAAATTGCCATTAATGATAATATAAATCTTTCTATTTTTTTCATTTATACAAATTTAGAAAAAATTAATTTACTTTATTCATCTAATTGAATGAAAGAATAGTTTTCTTGATAATTTCAACACATTCATGAATCTGATCTTTATTGATTACAAGTGGAGGAGCAAAACGTATAATGTCTCCATGAGTAGGTTTTGCTAACAAACCATTATCTCTTAATGCTAAACAAACGTCCCAAGCTTCTTTACCTCTTTTAGGCTTAATAACAATAGCATTTAGTAATCCTTTTCCTCTAACACATGTAATCATGTCTGTATCTATTGAACGAAGCTCATTTCTTAATATTTTACCTAATTTAAATGCATTATCAGATAATTTTTCCTCTTTTACAACTTCTAAGGCAGACATTACAACTTTATTAGCTATAGGATTACCTCCATATGTAGATCCATGCTCACCAGGTTTAATACACATCATGACTTCGTCATCAGCTAAAATAGCAGAAACAGGAAATACACCGCCAGAAAGTGCTTTTCCCAAAATTAAAATATCTGGTCTTGCTATTTCATAATCTGTTGCTAACATTTTACCTGTCCTTGCAATTCCGGTCTGTACTTCATCAGCAATAAATAATACATTATACTTATCACATAAATCTCTAACTCCAGATAAATACCCATCATCAGGAACAATAACTCCAGCTTCTCCTTGAATAGGTTCAACCATAAATGCAGCTACATTAGGATCTTTTAATTCTTGTTCTAAAGCATTCAAATCATTATAGGGAATAAGATCATATCCAGGCATAAACGGACCAAAACCTTCATAAGAAAGAGGATCATCTGATGATGATATTGCTGCTAAAGTTCTACCCCAAAAATTTCCTTTTGCAAAAATTATTCGTGCTTTATTTTCCTCAATTCCTTTTTTTAAATAACCCCATTTCCTTGCTAATTTATTTGCAGTCTCCCCTCCCTCAACACCAGTATTCATTGGTAGAACCTTATCATAACCAAAATAATTTGTAATGAACTTTTCATAAGTTCCTAAAGTATCATTATAAAATGCACGTGAAGTAAGTGTAAGAGTATTTGCTTGATCTTGTAAAGCACTAATGATTTTTGGATGACAATGCCCCTGATTAACTGCAGAATATGCAGACAAAAAATCAAAATATTTTTTATCATCAACATCCCAAACAAAAACACCTTCACCTTTTTTAAGAACTACTGGAAGGGGATGATAATTATGTGCTCCATGTTTTTCTTCTAAATCTATATAATACTGTGATTTATTCATTTTGTATTTTTTACAAATATAATGCTTCAATATTATAAATGAATTAAAGTGTTAGTGCAATTAAAAATTTATTTTTGTTATTATGAGAAATAGAAAAAAAAATCCGATTCTAATTGAAAAAATAGAAATAATAGACACTGCTAATAAAGGAAAATCTATTGCCAAACATGATGATAGAGTTATTATTGTAGATAATGGTGTTCCAGGAGATATTTGTGATATTTCTGTTTATAAAAGGAGAAGAAAATATTGGCAAGCTGAAATAAAAAAAATACATAAATATTCACAATACAGAGTAACCCCTAAATGTGAACACTTTGGAATATGTGGCGGATGTAAATGGCAGAATATGCAATATAATTCTCAGCTAAAATTTAAAGAAAAAGAAGTTTTAAATAATTTAAAAAGGATTGGAAAAATAGACACTACTAATCATGAGAAGATAATTGGAAGTAAAGAAGATTATTTTTACAGAAATAAAATGGAATTCACATTCTCTAACAAAAGATGGTTGTCAAAAGAAGAAATAAAATCTAGTGTAAAAATAACAGATAGAAATGCTTGCGGCTTTCACGTTCCTGGTATGTTTGATAAAATTATAAATCTAAATCATTGCTATCTTCAAAAAGAACCTTCAAATAGAATTAGATTATCGATTAATAAATTTTCTAAAAAACATAAATTTTCATATTTTGACATAAGAGAAAAGAAAGGATTTTTAAGAAATCTAATAATAAAAAATTCATCTAAAGGAGAGTTAATGGTTCTAATGCAATTTTATGAAAACAATAAAAAAAATATTAAGTTGTTAATGACTCATTTAAAAGAGTCATTTTCCGAAATAACATCTCTTCTATATACGATAAACCAAAAAGCAAATAGTACGATATATGATCAAAAAATTATACTTTTTCATGGAAAAGAACATATTCAAGAAGAGCTAGATGGTCTCTTGTTTAATATTGGAGCAAAATCATTCTTTCAAACCAATAGTAATCAAGCAAAAATTCTATATAGAAAAACTAAAGAATTAGCTAATATTAAAAAAAATGAAGTAGTCTATGATCTTTACACAGGTACTGGAACAATTGCTCAGTTTGTTGCAAATTCTGCTAAAAAAGTAATTGGCATAGATTCAGTTAACGAAGGTATTGAAGCTGCATTTATAAATGCAAAACAAAATAATATAACAAATTGTTTATTTTATTGTGGAGATATGAAAGAGATATTTAGTGAAGATTTTATTAAAAAAAATGGTCATCCAGACATTATTATTGCAGATCCTCCTAGAGAAGGAATGCATAAAAAAGTAATAGAACAAATTTTAAAAATAAAGCCTAATAGAATTATTTATGTTAGTTGTAATTCTGCAACTCAAGCTCGAGATATAAATATATTATCTGATATTTATAAGATAAAAAAAATTCAACCTGTAGATATGTTTCCTCAAACTCATCATGTTGAAAATATTGTTAGTTTAGAAATTAAACATTAAATTTGGTAAATGAAACAGGGCAAGTTAAAAAACAAATAATCTTTAAATAATTTTTATGAATGATTTTTGGAGAAAACTTAAAGAATTATATGATTTAAATCCAACTTTATTTGGAGTTTTATTATTCATAGATTTACTAATCATTTATTTTATAATTCAATATTTCATATTCTAATTAATGATATCAATTATTCACCCTAAGAATCCAGATAAAAGAAAGGTTAAAGATGTTGTAAATTATTTAAAATCAGGTGGAGTTATAATATACCCTACAGATACCGTCTATGCTTTTGGATGTGATGCTTTTAATAAAAAAGCATTAGAAAAAATATGTAGAATTAAAAAAGTAAATGTAAAAAAACATAATTTTTCATTTGTATGTTATGATTTAAGTCATATATCAAAATACACAAAACATCTTTCTAATCCTATATATAAATTAATGAAAAAAGTATTACCAGGACCCTTCACTTTTATCTTACAAGCAAATAATAATATTCCTAAATTTTTTAAAAATAAAAAAAGAGAAATCGGAATAAGAGTTCCAAATAATAATATTGCAAGAACAATTGTAAAAGAATTAGGAAGTCCAATAGCAACAACATCTATTAAAGATAAAGATGAAGTATTAGAATATAGTACGGATCCAGAATTAATTCATCAAGATTATATAAATCAAGTTGGAATAGTTATTGATGGTGGATATGGTGAAAACATCCCATCAACAATTATTAACTGCATAGAAAATACACCCAAAATTGAAAGGCAAGGCAAAGGAGAAATCACTCAATTTCTTTGATAATATTTATAATTTGAGGTAATACTAATTGTTTACTATCATTAGTAATAATAAAATTTGATAGTTTTTGTTTTTCATCCTCATCCATTTGTTGAGACATTCTTTGTTTAATATCATTCTCAGAACATCTATCTCTTTCTTTTAATCTTCTAATTCTTTCATCATAAGGTGCACTAACACAAATTACAAAATCTAAATCTTTTTCAGAATTGCTTTCAAATAAAATAGCCGCTTCTTTAATAATTAAATTTGTTTTTTGCTTTTGACACCATAAACCAAAAGATTTTTTAACAACAGGGTGTACTAATATATTCAATTTAGTTAAAGCATCAGTATTATTAAATACTATTTCAGCTAACCTGTTTCTTTGAAGTACTCCATTAAAATAAATATCTTTACCAAATTGGTTTTCAATATTTTTCTTTAAATTTAAATCATTCATCAAGCATAATTTTGCATGTTTATCTGAATTAAATACAGGAACACCTAATTTTTGAAAAATTTTTGCAACGTAAGTTTTTCCTACTCCAATGCCTCCTGTCAAACCAATTTTAATCATTTATTATATAAACTTTTGTAAATAGTTTCGTATTTAGGTAATATTTTACTGAGATCATATTTCATTGCATTTTTTAGTGCATTTTCTTTTAAACTTTCTAATTTTTTTGGATTTTCAATGAGTGACATTATATCATTAGACATTTTATCAATATCTCCAATTTCAGATAAATAACCAGTAATTCCATCAATATTAATTTCTGGCAAACCACCACTTTTTGTAGAAATAATTGCATTTTTACTTGCCATAGCTTCTAAAGCAACAAGACCAAAACTTTCAGTAATTGATGGTAAAATAAATACATCTGAAATAGCTAACATTTCTTCAATTACTTTTAATTTACCCAAAAATCTGACCTTATGCTGAAGACCTAAATTTCTTGAAAGTACTTCTGCCTTAACCCTATCCGGACCATCACCTATCATTAATAATTTCACAGGATACTTTTTATTAACTTTAGCAAATATTTTAATTACATCCTCAACTCTTTTTACTTTTCTAAAATTAGAAATATGAGATAAAATAAATTCATCATTTGAAGCAAAATTATTTCTATAAACTTTATTTTCCTTTTGTTTATATAAACTAATATCAATAAAATTTGGAATTGTTTTTATTTTTCTTGTAATATTAAAATGTTCTAATGTTTCTTTTTTCAAATCTTCAGAAACAACAGTGACTATATCCGACATATTAATTGCATATTCAATCACTGGCTTAAATGATTTATCTTTTCCCAACAAAGTAATATCAGTGCCGTGCAATGTTGTAATTATAGGAATGTTAATATTATGAGTAGCTAAAATTGCTTTAGCATTAATAGCAGCAGATGCATGAGGAATTGCATAATGAACATGTAAAATATCTAAACCTTCATACAAAGCAACATCAACTAATTTTGATGTAAGATTCAATTCATAAGGCTGATACTCAAAAAGTGGATATTCAGGAACATTTACTTCGTGATAATAAATTTTTTCAGAAAATAAATCTAATCTGAAAGGTTGATCATATGAAATAAAATGTACCTCATAATTTAAATGAGATAATGCAACTCCAAGTTCAGTTGCAACAACTCCACTACCACCATAAGTTGGATAACAAACTATTCCTATTTTAATTTTATTTTTCATCATTTATATCAAATATAACTTGCATAATTTCAGTTCTTACATTCATATCTAAAAGCTTTTTATTTGAAGCATCTGGGTGTATTCTATTAGATAAAAAAATATAAACTATTTCAGAATCAGGGTCTACCCATGCAAGAGTACCTGTGAATCCACTATGCCCAAAACTGTTTAATGAAACACAATCTTTACATGTTGGCCCGCCTTCTTGGTCTTCTAAAGCAGGCTTATCAAATCCAAGACCTCTCCTGTTATCATTAACACAAAAATGACACTTTGTAAATTGTTCTATAACTTTTTTTGATAAATATTTTTCATTTCCATATTCTCCTTCTTGCAAATACATTTGCATAATTTTTGCTAAATCATTTGCATTTGAAAATAAACCAGCATGACCTCCAACTCCACCCAACATAGCCGCTCCCATATCATGAACATACCCTTTTAACAGCTGTCCTCTAAACGAAATATCTAATTCAGTTGGAACAATTCTATCCTTATTCAATTTTCTTAGAGGATAATATCCTAATTTTTCAAGACCTAGTTTCGAATAAAAATCTCTTTTTAAAATTAAATTTATTGAATCATTATATACATCTTCAATAACTTTATGAAACAAATAATAACCTAAATCAGAATAGTTATACTTTTTTTCTTGAAGAAGTTCAGAGTTTATTATTTTATTTCTAATTGTGTCATTATAGCAGGAATGAAGATAAAGATTTTCAGCAACCTTGTTTGTAAATGAATCACTTCTAACTTTACTGTACAAGGAATCTTTAAGCTTAACTAAACCACTAATAGAATCCTTAACTAAAGTTTCTTTATAAAATGGAATCCAAGATTGCAATCCAGACTGATGAGCCAGAATATCTTTGATAACTAAATCTTCCTTATTAGACCTGTCTAAATCTAGGTAATTACCTATTTTATGATCAATATTTAAAATTTTATCATCAACCATCTTCATTAAAATTGGTAATGTAGCTATAATTTTAGTAATAGAAGCTAAATCGTAGACATCATTATTTTTAACTTTAATTTTTTTATCATAAGTATGATAGCCGTAACTTTTATGAAAAAAAACATTACCATTCTTTGCTACGAGAATCTGACATCCAGGAGTTGCTTCATTTTTTATAGCATTTTCAACAATACTATCAATCTTATATAAATCATTTGATGAAAAATTAATTTCACCGGGCAATACATAAGCCAATCTAATTTTACTTGTTTTAATTGCATGATTAAACATAAAATGTTTAGTACTAACTGGTAAGCTACCATTTACAGATATTCCACCAAAAATAGCTTGAGCTGTTTTATTTTGAGCAATATCGCTGTTCTGATAAGCTAAGAGTATTGCATCAAAGTTATTAGTAAACAGCAACGAATTTAAACTATACGGATTAGAAAAATTGACAAGAACTGTTTTATTTTGTAATGCAATTGATTGTAATAAAATATCAACATTTTCACTTATTTCATATGATGTCCATGCATTTTTGTTTGACTGGTGTAGACTAATTATAACCAAATTATACTTTAATAATTTGTTTAATAATGAGATTTGATCACTAGTTTTTATATTTTTATTAATATGAAAATAATCAATTGGAGCATAATTTGATAACATCTTTTTAAATTCAAGTCCCTTATCACCAATAATTAATGAAGCTATTTTTAATGTGTCAAGTCTTTTTAATGGAAGTAGATCTTCGTAATTTTGTAATAATGTTATTGATTTTTTTACTAGTGAATTATTTATTGATTTTGTATTTTCAGTCGTAATTAAATTAGAAACTTCTTTTGTGTTAATTTTCTTGTATTCATCTAGTTTCATCCATTCTTTTGCACGTAAAATTTTATAACATCTTTCATCAATCTCTTTTTGAGTAATATCTCCACGTGAGATAGCCATTTTGATTTGATTAATTGCCATAGGCACATCTTCAGAACATAATAATATATCATTTCCAGCAATAAGAGCTTGAACATCTAAAAATCCTGGCTTATAAAACTTTGTAACTCCTTTCATATTTAGACCATCAGTAAAAACTAACCCTCTAAAATTCATGTCTTTTTTTAATAAATCACTTACTACTTTTTTAGATAAAGATGTAGGTGTATTCTTTGAAGAGTCCAATGATGGCACTTGTAAATGTGCGACCATCACTGCTCCCAAAGAAGAATTTATCAATTTATTAAAAGGATATAAGTCAATACTATCTAAATAGCTACGAGAATTATTAACTATAGGTAAGGTTTTATGAGAATCTTGTTCTGTATCTCCATGGCCAGGAAAATGTTTTGCACATGCTAAGATATTATTATCTTGCATACCTTGCATATATGCAATGCTCATTTCTGTTACTTTATTTCTATCCTCACCAAATGATCTATTGTTAATTATAGGGTTCAATGGATTTGAATTAATATCAACTACAGGAGCAAAATTAATATGAACCCCCAACAAACTACATTGTCTAGCAATTTCTGCGCCCATTTGATAAATCATTTTATTATCATCAATTGCTCCTAAAGTCATTTGCCATGGAAAACGTAGAGCTGAATCCAAACGCATAGAAACACCCCATTCTGCATCCATAGCTATCATTAGCGGATATTTAGAAATTGACTGATAATAATTGGTTAAGGTTGCCTGTCTAACTGGACCTCCTTGCAAAAACATTAAACCTCCAATTTTATTATCCTTTACTAAAGTGGTGATTTTCTTTACATGATCATTAGATTTATTTGAATAAGCAATAACCATAAATAATTGAGCTATTCGCTCTTCTTCAGTCATTTTGTTAAAAATACTATCTGCCCAATTAGATGTTGAATCACGTAAAAAGATTGGCAAATTTTGAGCTACACCTTTTATACTAAAAAAACAAATTAAAAAAAAGTAAATTAAATTTCTCATTTCAGATTGTAAATTTAAAAAAAACATAAGATTATCTTAATTCTAAATTATTTTTAAGTTTAATTAGTAAACAATTGTTTTTTTATTTTTGCAAATATGAAACCACCAAAACTTCCAAGCCTTTTTAAATCTGCGTATGTAAAAAAATTTAAATTAATACATAGATATTATAATCCAACAAAAAATAACAATATTAGAAGTATAAATTTTAAAAGAATAAACAGTAAAGAGAATCAATATAAAAAAAGAATAGCTAGAATCATTTTCTTGATAATTGCCCTATCTTTGTTTTCGTATAAATTTTTAATTAACTAGAAATAATTGTGGGGAATATAAAAATATTACCAGAAAATATTGCAAATCAAATTGCAGCAGGAGAAGTAATTCAAAGACCAAGTTCAGCATTGAAAGAAACTCTTGAAAATAGTATTGACTCAGGAGCAAAAAATATAAGTGTTTATATTAAAAAAGCAGGTAAAACATATCTACAAATTTCAGATGACGGTTGTGGAATGAGTAAAGATGATGTGAAAAAATGTTTTAAAAGACATGCAACATCAAAAATTAATAAAATTAATGACTTGTTTAAGATTAAAACAATGGGGTTTAGAGGTGAAGCTCTTGCTTCTATTGCCTCGATTGCTCAAGTAGAAATTACAACAAAAAGAAAAACAGATACATTAGGGGTAAAGATTCTTATTGAAAATGGAAAAATAAAAGAGATTAATGATTGCACCTCATCTAATGGAACTTCAATTAAAATAAAAAATTTATTCTACAATGTTCCTGCAAGAAGGAATTTTTTAAAATCTGATCAAATAGAGTTTAGACATATCTCTAAAGAGTTTGTTATATTTTCATTAGCAAATCCTGAAATCTGTGTAAAATTATACCACAACAATTCTGAAATATATTATTTAGAAAAAAGTAATTTAAGACAACGAATTGTAAATATATTAGGAAGAAATAAGAATGAAATGCTTGTTCCAATCAAAGAAAAAACCTCATTAGTAGAATTAAATGGATTTATTGGAAAACCTGAAACAGCTAAAAAAACGAGAGGGGAGCAATATATTTTTGTAAATAAAAGATATATTAAACATAGAAATATAAATAAAATAATCCAGCAATCATATGAAGAACTAATTGCTAAAAATTATATACCATCATACTTCATTAATTTAGAAATACCAACGAATTTAATAGATATAAATATACACCCTACTAAAACAGAAATAAAATTTGAAAATGAAAATGCTGTAATAGCAATTATAGGTTCTACTATTAAACATGCGTTAGGAAAATATAACATTGCACCATCAATAGATTTTTCTCAAGAAATTTCTTTTAATCTTCCTTATAAAAAAGAACAAGAAAAAATATTAAAAGAACCAAAAATTAAAATTGATAAAAACTATAATCCTTTTGAAAATCAAGAAGAAAAGATACCAAAACAAAAAATAATTTATGAATCTAGTGAATCAGATAATAAAGATTTAACAAAATCATTTGCATCTCCTATCATAATCAAAAAAAAATTTATTGTCTTTCAATCAACTGATGAAGAATTACTAATAATTCACAAAAAAAGAGCGCATAAAAGAATCTTATTTGAATATTTTCAACAAAATATTGAAAATAAAACCGCAACTACTCAAAAATTGTTATTTGAAAAAAAAATCCTTCTTAATAAAGAAGATATAAAGTTAATTTTAGAACTTGAAAAAGATCTTAATTTGATTGGATTTAGACTAAAAAAAATTGAAGAAAATAGTATATCCATAAATTCAGTTCCAGCTGAGTGCAATGATGAAAATGTTCAAGAAACCATAGAAAATATTTTGGAACAATTTAAAAATGAAAAAAAAATAACAACAAATAGAAATAAAAAAATTGCAATTTCACTAGCAGACAGTATGTCAATTTCCAACTCAAAAAATATGACAAAAGAAGAAATGATAAAATTAAAAATATCTCTTATGAATTGTAATTTTCCAAGTGTTTGTCCTCGTGGAAAAAAAGCAGTGTTTAAACTTAATTATAATGATTTAGAAAAATATTTCAATGTTTCAAAATAGTAGCTTTAGTCAACTGCCAGATGTAATTAAAAATTTATTAATAATAAATGGTTTATTATTCTTTGCTTCAATTTCGTTAGATAGTTTCGGTTTAAATTTCGATAGGTTACTTGCACTACATCAGTTTCAATCTAAAAACTTTTTACCAATCCAATTAATTACTCATTTTTTTATGCATGCAAATTTCACTCATTTATTTTGGAATATGTTTGCTCTTTGGATGTTTGGTAAAGTTTTAGAAAATATTTGGGGAAGCAAACGATTTCTGATTTATTATTTTGTAACTGCAATAGGAGCAGCTTGTTTACATTTAATTGTTGGTCAATTTGAAATAATTGAAATTAAAAATCAATTAAGTCAATTTGAATCTGATACAGTACTAACAGAAGGAACAGAAGTTTATAATAATAATCAAAATTATACCAATGCTTTAATGGCAAAATTAAATCTACTTGTAAACACACCAACAGTTGGAGCTTCAGGTGCTGTATTTGGTATTCTTTTAGCATTTGGCATGCTCTTTCCAAATACTTTATTATATGTATTTTTTGCTATACCTATTAAAGCAAAATATTTCGTTTTTTTTTATGGAATCATTGAATTGTATTTAGGATTAAGTAATAATCCCAACGACAATGTTGCACACTTTGCTCATCTAGGAGGGATGCTATTTGGCTATATATTACTAAAATATTGGCAAAAGAATAAAAATCACTTTTATTAAATGAAAATAATAGATATTTTCAATAAAAAATTTCAACACGCAAATATTCTAAAAAAGATTATTTACATAAACGTTTGTATATTTTTATTATTAAATGTTTTATCAGTTTTTGCTGGATTACTACTTTTAGAATTTACAATTTTTGAAAAATTTATGTTACCAAGTAACACAAAAATTTTAGTTGAACAACCATGGAGTATTTTTACCTATATGTTTTTACATCAAAATATTTTACATCTAGCTTTTAACATGATATTACTTTACTTTGGTGGCAAAATCTTTCTTAATAACTTCACTGAAAAACATTTTTTAAACGTTTACTTTTTTGGAGGAATATTTGGTGGACTTATATTTATATTAGCATTTAACTACCTTCCTGCATTAATAATATCTAATGAATTAGCCAAAGCATTGGGAGCTTCTGCATCAGTATTAGCAATTTTTTTTGCTGTAGCAGCAAAAGCTCCAAATTATGTAATTCATTCACCATTTATTGGAAATATTAAATTAAAGTATTTAGCTTTCTTTTTGATTATTCTTGACTTTATAAGTATTCCAAAAGGAAATGCTGGTGGTCATATTGCTCACATAGGAGGAGCAATATTTGGATATCTATTTGTTAAGAATGTTAAAAAGGCGAAAAGCAAAAAAACATTTGTAAATTTAAACTTCATTTTCAATAAAATTTTCAAAAGTAAAAATAAGAAACATATATATAAGGATAATAGAAATGATTTTGAATACAACAAACAAAGAGCTCAAAAACAAAAAGAAGTTAATAATATACTTGAAAAAATATCAAAATCAGGATACAGCAGTTTAAACGAAAAAGAAAAAGAAATTCTTTTTAATGAAAGTAAAAAATAAATGAGAGGACTTTCTATTCCAAATAAAATTATCTTCTTCGTAAATTCAATTTTATTATTGTTGTTGATATTATCATATTTGTCTCCATATATAAATCCAAATATAATATGGTTTTTTTCATTTTTAGGACTAATATTTCCATTTCTTTATGTCTTAAACATTTTTTTTCTAATATATTGGTTATTATGTTTTAAAAGACAAATATGGGCAAATATTATTATTTTATTAATTGGATTAAATCATTTAAATAATTATATTGGAGTACAACCTAAAGATAGTATGAATTTAGATACAATTAAAATTATGTCTTATAATGTAAGACTATTTAATGAATATAATTGGATTAATAATGTAAACTGTGATACTATTTTATCTTTTTTAGAAAAAGAAAATAATGACATTTTATGTATTCAAGAATTTTATACAAAAAATAAAATTCCTTCAATAGGATTTAAATATTCTCATGTAGGAAAACAAAAAAAGAAAGAACAATGGCACATGGCAATTTATTCAAATTTTCCTCAAATAAATAAATCAACTGTATCTGTTGATGGAAAAGAAATGAATAATACATGTATTTACTCCGATATTATTATTAATAATGATACAATTAGAGTATATAATATTCATCTAGCATCAAATTGGTTTGATAATGATGATTATTCTTTTATAAAAAACCCTAAAAAAGAAAGAATCAAAACGGGGATTTTGAATATAACTAAAAAGCTAAAAAAATCAGCTCAAATAAGAGCTCGAGAAGCCATAATAATTAGAGAACATATAAATAAATCACCTCATCCAGTAATTATTTGTGGTGATTTTAATGATACTCCTCTATCATTCACATATTCAAAAATCAAGAATGAACTTATTGACAGTTTTGCATTCAGTGGATTTGGTATTGGAAATTCCTATGTAAATATTCCTTTTCTTAGAATAGACTATATATTACATGATAATTATTTTAAAAGCTATAATTATAAAAAGATAAATAAAATATATTCTGATCATTATGCAATAAGTACAGAAATCAAAATTTAATATTATTTCTTAATAATTATATACTTAACATTTTTAGAATAAAACTATGCACTTTGGAAAAAATATTTAACATTATTTTAAAGAAATTTCCTTTGTACCATTCATTGCAACTGCATTTTTTTCAATCCTTAATTGGGTTCCTCCTTGTACTTCTATGACAAACGTATCATTCTTTATATCAATTATTTTTCCATGAATTCCACCAACTGAAATAATTTTATCTCCTTTTTTCAATGATTTTCTATATTCACTTTCTTTCTTTTGTTTTTTAATTTGTGGTCTAATCATAAAAAAATAAAAGACTATAAAAATTAAACCCATCATAATCAATGATGATGTTCCTGAACTTACTTGTAATAAAATCATAAACTATCTTTTTTGTTAATAATATTTCCTTGTATCTGTAAAACTGTTGTATTTGGAACAGCATTTGTTAGTAAAGTAATAGTTTTATTTTGTTTTCCTGACCTTCCTGAGGTATTAAAAACAACCTCTATATATGCTTCCTCATTAGGTAATAATGGTTTTTTAGGCCACTTGGGTACAGTACAACCACAACTTGCCTTTGCATCACCAATTAACAAATCTTTATCTCCAATATTTTTCACAAGAAAGCTGTGTTCAACAATTTCACCAGCATAAACATTTCCAAAAGTAAATTTTTCATGCTTTACAAATAATTTAGGGCTTGAACTATTTTCTGAAAAAGCAGATAAATGATTGGCAACTAAATCAGTTGTAATTTTACCTCTATCATTTTTACATGAAAAAATACAAAAAGTTAAAATAAAGATTAAAAATATGTTCTTTTTCATTTTCTATCAAAATTATAAAAAATTATTTTTGTGCTAAAATTCATAACTTGTTTATACTTCCATTTTCTTTAAAAAATTTAACAACATTATCGAGAATCCCATTTACAAAAATTTTACTCTTTGAAGTACTATAATATTTTGAAATTTCGATATACTCATTTAATGTAACCTTAATTGGTAGTGATTGCATATACAACAATTCAGTAAAAGCCATTTTTAAAAATAATTTATCCATAAAAGCTATTCTATCTAAATCCCAATTTTCAGAATGTTTTTCAATTATTTCATCATAAATAGAGGTGTTGTTTATAGTGTCTATTAATAATTGTATAGCAAACTTCTCATCAGAATTATCTTTAAATATATTTTTAAAGTTAATATGATCGTTAGATTTTATTTCTCCAATAATAATTGCTGCAATAAAAGGCAAATCATCTACCCAAAAAATACTTTTTTCTTCTAAAATATGTACAACTAATTTATTGTTTAAAATATATTGATTAAGTAAATTTGAAAAAAACCTTTTATCTATATGAACACTTAGATCTTCATTATTAACATATTTTTTGTAATGATCAGATTTATATATACTAGAAAATAATTTATTTATGACCCTATGATCATTATTTTTCCATATATACTTAAAATCATCACACTTTTCATTTAATTTTTTGTTTTTAAGAATATTTTTAACAACTAAATTATTTATAAATCTTTTTCTTGGATTTAAATCTTCTTTAGTTGGTAAATGTTTTTTTTTGGAATCTTCAAAAAAAGAATCAGCATATTTAATCAGTTGTATTAAAAGAGAATAAACAACAAAATATAAATCACTAACTTCTTTTAAACTAGTTAACAGCTTTTTTTCTGAACTTTTAACACAATCATTATATATAAAATAGGCATACAATGACTGCATAACTTTTAAACGTATATGTCTCCTACCTAGCATTAATACTTTATCCTTGTTTTGAATAAATTCTTTGCTCAGCAATATCTAATGATGCTTCATATGAAGTAATATCATTAATTTTTGCTCTTTCAAATATTTCTAAAGTAGTGTTATATATCTCCTCTGTTTGTTTCATAGAATCTTTAATTGAATTTCCTTTAAGTTCCGAATAAACATTAATTAAACCTCCTGCATTAATTAAAAAATCTGGAGCAAAAATTATATTTCTTTTAGACAAAAGTACACTATCTCTTTTTTCATTTTCTAGCTGATTATTTGCACCTCCAGCAATAATTTTACATTTTAACTTAGATATCAAGTTAGGATTTAAAACCGCACCTAAAGCACAAGGAGAAAATATATCAATATTTAAATCAAAAATATTTTTAGGGGCGATTTCTACTTGATATTTTGTAGCAACATCCTGCATTTTTTCCTCATCAATATCATTGATAAAAACTCTTGCTCCTTCATTTTTTAAGTATTTAACTAAATATTGACCAACTTTGCCTACACCTTGAACAAAAACTGTTTTTTCTTCTAAATTATCATTGTTCCATTTAAAAAATGCTGAAGCTTTTATCCCCATATATACGCCATACGCAGTAACAGGCGATGGATCACCGCTACCACCCATATTTTCAGGGATTCCCGTAACATGTTTTGTTTGTGACCTAACATATTCCATGTCCTTAGTTGTAATCCCTACATCTTCTGCAGTGATATATTTTCCATTTAAACTTTCCACAAAATCACCAAATCTTTTCATTAAAATTTTAGATTTATCTTTTTTTGCATCACCAATTATTACAGCTTTACCACCACCTAAATTAAGTCCAGAAATTGACGCTTTTAATGACATCCCTCTAGATAATCTTAAAACATCATCAAGTGCCTCAATTTCACTTTTATAGTTCCACATTCTTGTTCCTCCCAAAGCTGGACCCAAATTAGTATTATGTATTGCTATAATAGCCTTTAAGCCTGTTTTCTTATCATTACAAAAAACTACTTGTTCATGATCCATATTAAACATTTTATCTAATACATTTAATTGCATTTTAATTAAATTTTTTATTTTTTTTAATGGTTGGCGAATTTACTTATTATTTTTGTGAAATCTTTATTTTTTAAAAATAACCTATTTATTTGTGAGTGATCTTTTTTATCTTAACAAGTTTTTTCTTAAACATAAGAACCTATTTATATTAGGTGCGATATTTATTTTTATATCAAATTTTTTTGCATTATATCCTGCAGAATTTGTTAGAAAAGCTTTTGACAGTATAAGTCATAATATACAATCTGGAACTAACAGTAAATCCACATATATATTAGTTAAGTATAGTTTTTTAATTATTCTTTTTGCAATTATTAAAGGGGTTTTCATGTATTTGATGAGACAAACAATTATTGTAATGAGTAGAAAAATTGAATGTGATTTAAAAAATGAAATATATATTCAATATCAAAAATTAAGTTTAGATTTTTATAAAAAAAATAAAATTGGAGACTTAATGAATAGAATTTCAGAAGATGTTTCTAGAGTAAGAATGTATTTAGGACCAGTTGTAATGTATTCAATTAATATTATATTTCTGTTCTCTCTTGTTTTATCTAAAATGTTTTTAATTAGCAAAACTTTATCTTTATATGTTTTAATTCCACTTCCATTATTAGCAATAACTGTATATTATGTTAGCAATAAAATCAATAGTAATAGTGAGCTAGTTCAAAAGCAATTATCAAATATTACTACAATATCTCAAGAAGTGTTTTCTGGAATAAAAATCATTAAATCTTTTACAAATGAAAAAAGTGTTTTCAATAATTTTTTAGCAAATTGTAAAGATTATACAAAAAAACAATTATCTCTTATTAAAATAGAAGCATTTTTTCTTCCATTAATTGTAACATTAATTGGTACTAGTACAATATTAACTATATATATTGGAGGTCTGGAAAGCTTTAAAGGAAAAATTACAACTGGAAATATTGCTGAATTTATTATATATGTCAATATGTTGGCATGGCCAGTTGCATCAGTAGGTTGGGTAACATCGATTATACAAAGAGCTGCTGCATCACAATCAAGAATTAATTCTTTTCTTTTACTCAAACCAAAAATTACCGATAATAAAAAAAACAAACCATTCATTAATGGAGATATCGTATTTGATAAAGTTAGCTTAATTTATGAAAACACAAATATTAAAGCGATAAAAAATATATCTTTTACAATTAAAAAAAGAACAAGTCTTGGAATATTTGGTAAAACAGGATCTGGAAAATCTTCTGTTGCAAATCTTATTTGTAGATTATATGATAGTTCTAGCGGTGATATTTTTATAAATAACATAAATATAAAGAACATTAAATTATCTTCCTTGAGGCAATCAATTGGATATGTTCCTCAAGACAATTATCTTTTTTCAACTTCAATTCTTAATAATATTATATTTTCAAATAATAAAAAAAACTCTCAAAAAATTAATAAAACAATAAAACAAGTTGAAATGATGGAAGAAATTAATAATTTTCAAAAAGGATTAAACACTATTATTGGAGAAAGAGGTGTACAGTTGTCTGGAGGTCAAAGACAAAGATTAGGTATTGCAAGATCCATATACAAGGATTCCGAAATATTAATTTTTGATGATTGCTTATCTGCTGTAGACACTAACAAGGAAAATAAGATAATAAAAAATATAAAAAAATTAAGTCAAGAAAAAACCTCAATAATAATAAGTCACAGAATTAGCAGCCTACAACATTGTGACAATATAATAGTTCTTGATAAAGGACAGATTGTTGAAAAAGGAAATCACGCACAACTTATAAATAAAAATGGATTCTACTCAGAAATATATCTTTCACAAATGAAAAAAGAAATTGATTAGTTTAATTAATTTTAATATATTTGACTATTAATTTTGATAAATAATTAAATATGGCAGAAAAATCAGATATAGAAGAAATTTTTTCAAAATCTGTAAGAGCTGGTAGAAGAACATATTTTTTTGATGTTAGATCTACAAGAGCTGGAGATTATTATATGACTTTAACAGAAAGTAAACGAGATTTCAATGAAGATGGAACACCTTTTTATAAAAAACATAAAATTTATTTATACAAAGAAGACTTTGCAAATTTTCAAGATGCTTTAAAAGAAGTAAGTGATTTTATTATTAAAGAAAAGGGGTTGGAAATTATTTCTGATAATAATACAAGAAAAGCTGACAATACAACTTCACAAAATATTAAAAAAGAATCATCAACAGATTTCACAGAGGTAAACTTTGAAGATTTAGGTAAAGAATCATAAGAAATCTTATTTTACTATATTTTCTTAAATATTTTAACAAAAATTATTTTTGTTGATAATTATATTATTCTTTTAAGTTAATATTTATTAAGTCGTTATATTTTTATGGCCAAATCATATTAATTTTAATAAAAATGGGTAAAATAATTGCTATTGCCAATCAAAAAGGTGGTGTTGGTAAAACAACAACGGCTATGAATTTAGCCGGAAGTCTTGGTGTTTTAGAAAAAAAAGTTTTAATTATTGATACTGATCCACAAGCAAATGCTACCTCAGGTTTAGGTCATAATCCAAAAGAAATAAAAAGTGGGATATATGAGTGTTTATTTAATAATGAAATTGCTAATAAAGTAATTATTAAAACAAACAGTCCAAATTTAGATTTATTACCTGCCAATATAGATCTAGTAGGAGCTGAACTTGAACTGGTTAACTTAAATGAAAGAGAATATAGAATACGTCAATTGTTAAACCCAGTTAAAGCAAATTATGACTATATAATTATAGATTGTGCTCCATCATTAGGGTTACTTACATTAAATGCACTCTCGGCTTCAGATAGCGTTATTGTGCCTATTCAATGTGAATATTTTGCCTTGGAAGGTTTAGGTAAATTACTAAATACAATCAAAATAGTCCAACAAAGATTAAATATAAATTTACAAATAGAGGGTCTTTTGTTAACAATGTATGATACTAGACTTCGTTTATCTAATCAAGTTGTTGAAGAAGTTAAAACTCATTTTCAAGATATGGTTTTTAAAACAATAATTCATAGAAATGTTAGACTTGGAGAATCTCCATCATTTGGCAAAACAATTATCACACATGATGCTTCAAGTAAAGGTGCTATTAACTATCTAAATTTAGCTAGCGAATTAATCAAAAAAAATGAAGGATAATGAATAATAAAAAATCGCTTGGAAAAGGTTTATCAGCTATATTAGGAAATATATCTACTGATCTCAATCAAAAAAGCAAAGAAAATAGTGTTAGTATGCTAACTGTCTCTGAAATAGAAACAAATCCATTTCAACCCAGAACTAATTTTAATCAAAAAACAATTGAAGAACTTTCAGTATCTATTGAAAAAATGGGTGTCATTCAACCAGTCACAGTTAGAAAAGTTGATCTAAATAAATACCAAATTATTTCTGGTGAAAGAAGATTAAGAGCTTCAAAAATAATTGGACTAAGAAAAATACCAGCTTTTATTAGAATAGCCAATGATCAACAAATGCTAGAAATGGCATTAGTAGAAAACATTCAAAGAGAAGAATTAAATGCCATTGAAATAGCACTAAGTTACAAAAGATTAATTGAAGAATGTAAACTAACACAAGAAGAATGTAGTAACAGAGTGGGGAAAAACAGAACTACAATTACAAATTTTTTAAGATTATTAAAACTTCCTCCCTTAATACAAAAAGGTTTAGTAGAGAAAAAAATTACTACTGGACACGCTAGAGCATTAATTAATGTAAAAAAAGAAGAAACACAACTAAATATATTTCATGACACTATAGCTCATTGCTATTCTGTAAGAGAAGTAGAAGAATTAGTTAAGTTATTTAGTAACAAAAAATACACTAGATTTTCTAATAAAAAAGAACATAAAATATCTTTTAATCAACAAAAGATGATTTTTGATTTGTCTAATTTATTAAAAACTGAAATTAATATAAAAAACTCCAAAAAGGGAAATGGTAAAATTATAATCAAATTTGCAAACGATCAAGAACTGAAAAGAATTTTAAATAAAATAAATGAATAATTTTTTTGTAAATATATCTATGATTTTCATAGTACTTTGTTTTTTAAGTTATAATGTTTACTCACAAGACAAAAATAATTTTAATCCAAAAAAAGCTGCAATTTATTCATCTATAGTTCCAGGACTAGGACAATTTCATACAAAAAAATACTGGAAAATACCTATTATATATGCTGGACTAATAACTTCAGGTTATTACATAAATCAAAATTATACTAACTATAAATTATATAAAGACACATATATTAGTAGGCTTAATGGAGATTCAAGTGATGATTTGCAATACAATAACGACGATTTAAAAATTTTATCAACTTTTTATAGAAGAAATACAGAAATATCTGTATTATTTTTTTCATTGGCATATATATTAAATATAATTGATGCTTCAGTAAGTGCTCATTTATTAGAATATAATATTAATGAAAATCTTTCCATGCAAATAAATCCAATTTACCATAATAGTATTTTGCATAATAATATTTCATTATCAATTAAATTTTAAATTTGTAAAATGAATATTATTTTAATGGGATTTGGTAAAATGGGAAAAAAAATTTCTCAATTAGCAAAAAATAAAGGTTACATTGTTGTAGGATTTTCATCATCATCAAATCCAACATCAAACTTAGACTTACGAAATGTAGATGTTGCAATAGATTTTAGTACACCAGAAACGGCATTTAAAAATGTCAAATATGCTTTAGACAATAATATACCTGTCATTTCAGGTACTACAGGATGGAATAATAAACTTGAAAAAATTAAAAAAATATGTACAGAAAAAAACGGTGCAATGTTACACTCTGCAAATTTTAGTATTGGAATGAACATAATATTCGAAGCTAACAAAAAAATAAGTTGTTTGATTAAAAATTTTAATTATAAAATTAAAATAAGTGAAATACATCATCTTCAAAAAAAAGATATTCCTAGTGGATCTGCTATCCAACTAGCAAATGATATAAAAAAAAATTATGATAAAAATATTCCAATATATACAAAAAGAATTAAGAATATAATTGGAGATCATAGTATTTGCTATAAATCTAATGAAGATATTTTAGAAATTAAACATAGTGCTATTAATAGAGATGGATTTGCATTAGGTGCTCTTACAGCAGCAGAGTGGATAATTGGTAAGAAAGGTGTATATAGCATGCAAGATGTAATTAAATTTTAAAGTTGAAAATGGAAAATATTAAACTTCTTTTAAAGAGAAAGCTAAAAATTATAATTTTTATTTTTGGTACAATTTTGTGGTCATTCTTTGTGTATTTAATTGGTGGTGAGTGGTTGTACTTTGTTCCACTAATTATTGCTGATATTATATTTTGGGAAACAATAAATTGGCAATTTTGGAAAAAGAAAAAAAAGAAAAAAAAGAAAATAAAAAGTGAAATTAGAAGTTGGTTTGACGCAATAGTGTTTGCAGTTATTGCTGCAACTCTTCTTCGGACATTCATTATAGAAGCATATACTATTCCCACATCCTCAATGGAAAAATCAATGCTTATAGGAGATTTTTTATTTGTTAGTAAAGTAAGTTATGGACCAAGAGTACCAATGACACCAATAGCTTTTCCACTAGTCCATCATACAATGCCAATTTTTGGTGGAAAATCATACTCTGAAATAATTCAGCTACCATATCATAGAATGAAAGGTTTTGGAAAAGTTAAACGAAATGATTGTGTAGTATTTAATTGGCCCGCTGAAAAACTAGGCAGACCCATAGATAAAAAAGAAAATTACGTTAAAAGATGTGTAGGTTTACCCGGAGACACAATAGAAATGACAAATTCAAAATTATTTGTAAATAATAAACCACAAACATCAAAAATAGGAATGAAAAAACAATGGAGATACGACATTAAAACAGCTTCTCCTTTAAATTTAAATAGACTTTATGAGAAATATGATATTACGGAAAAAGGTTATGGAAGAAATAAGAATGAATACGCCATGGCTCTAACTGAAAAAAATTATGAAACACTTAAAAAGTTCCCAAATATTAAAAAAATTAATAGAAGAATTGAACCTAAAAATTATTATTCAGATTATATTTTTCCTCACAATAAAAAATATAAATGGAATATTGATAACCATGATAAATTTGTAATACCAAAAGAAAATACAACTGTTAATATTTCTATTGAAAATATCTCTCTTTATAAAGATATAATTGAAAGATATGAAAATAACTCGCTTGAAATCAAAGGAAATGATCTTTATATTAACAATAAAATTACAGATAAATACACATTTAAAATGAATTACTATTGGATGGTTGGAGACAATAGGCATAACTCTGCTGATTCAAGATTTTGGGGTTTTGTACCGGAAAATCATATTGTAGGAAAAGCATTATTTATCTGGATGAGTTGGGATAAAAATGCAAAAGGAATTAAAAAAATTAGATGGAGAAGATTATTTAGTAGTGTCAAATAATATAATTATTCCTACAGCTTATTTTGCACCAATAGAATATTATGCAATCTTTTTAAAATATAATTGTAAAATAGATTGTAAAGAATACTTTAAAAAACAAAGTATTCGAAACAGATGTGAAATATATTCAAGCAATGGGATTTTAAAGTTAACTATTCCCAAAAAAAGAAAAGAGAGCAGTAAGACTGTTATCAGTAAATTAAAAATTTCATATGAAGAAGATTGGCAAAAAAAACATTGGAAATCATTAGAGGCATGCTATAACTCATCACCTTTTTTTGATTTTTATAAGGATGATTTATATAAAGTATTGCATACTAAAGAAAATTATTTATTTAAATATAATTTAGCCATACACAATATCATTTTAAAATTTTTGCACAACAATGACATTAAAACAAAAATTAAATCAAATATAGATGATTTAAGAGAATATAATTTCAAGAAGCACAAACCTATAGAATACCCACAAGTTTTTATGGAAAAATATGGTTTTATTGCAAACCTTTCTATAATTGATTTAATTTTTAATCTAGGTCCAGAAAGTACACAATATTTAGAACAAATTAATATTTAACAATCATTTAATTATTTTTGGACAAAAGTTATAATTATGAAAGAACTTGAATTTAACAAAAATGATGATAAAATGAGATTATTAATCTCAGATATGAAACAAAAATATTCTAAAATAATTTTAGGTGGTGGTACTGAAAAAATTGCAAAGCAACATAAAAAAGGAAAATTAACTGCTAGAGAAAGAATAGATTATTTAAAAGATAAAGAAGCCGATTTCTTTGAAATAGGTTCCTTTGCAGGCTTTGGAATGTATAATGAATTTGGTGGATGTCCAGCTGGTGGAGTTGTTGCTGGAATAACAAAAATACATAATAAACAGTGTATAATTATTGCAAATGATGCTACTGTAAAAGCTGGTGCATGGTTACCCATTACTGGTAAAAAGAATTTAAGAATTCAAGAAATCGCCATGGAAAACCACCTACCAATAATTTATTTAGTTGACAGTGCAGGTGTTTTTTTACCAATGCAAGATGAAATTTTTCCAGATAAAGAACATTTTGGGAGAATTTTTAGAAATAACGCAATAATGAGTTCAATGGGTATTACTCAAATATCTTCTATAATGGGTAGTTGTGTTGCTGGAGGAGCGTATTTACCAATTATGAGTGATGAAGCTATAATGGTAGATAAAACAAGTTCAATTTTTTTAGCTGGAAGCTATTTAGTAAAAGCAGCTATTGGAGAAGAAATTGATAATGAAAAATTAGGAGGAGCAACGACACATTGTGAAATATCGGGTGTAACGGACTATAAAGCAAAAAATGATCATGATGCTTTAGACAAAATTCGTAACATAATTGATAAGATAGGTGATAAAAAAAGAGCAGGATTTAATAGAAAAAAAAGTTATTTACCATTAAAGAATCAAAAAGAGATATACGGTTTAATACCTAAGGATAGAACAAAGCCTTACAATATCAAAAAAATAATTAAAAGATTAGTTGATGAATCAAAATATGAAGAATATAAAGCAAAATACGGAATGAGTATTGTATGTTGTTACGCAAGAATTGACGGTTGGTCTGTTGGTATTATTGCAAACCAAAGAGAAGTAATTAAAACAAAAAAAGGAGAAATGCAACTGGGAGGAGTTATATATTCAGATGCAGCAAACAAAGCAACAAGATTTATAGCAAATTGTAATCAAAAAAATATTCCTTTAGTTTTTTTACAAGATGTAACAGGATTTATGGTAGGATCAAGATCAGAACATAATGGAATTATTAAAAACGGCGCAAAAATGGTTAATGCAATGTCAAACTCAGTCGTTCCAAAATTCACTGTTATTTTAGGAAATTCCTATGGTGCAGGAAATTATGCGATGTGTGGAAAGGCTTATGACCCAAGACTTATAGTAGCTTGGCCAACTGCTCAAATTGCAGTTATGGGAGGTGAACAAGCAGCAAAAGTATTACTTCAAATAGAAAAAAATAGACTGAAATCTAAAGGAGAAATTATTGACAAAGAAAAAGAGAAACAGTTATTTGATAAAATTGCTAAAAAATATGAGGAACAAACATCACCATATTATGCAGCCGCAAGATTATGGGTGGATGCTATAATTGATCCTATTGAAACGAGAAAAATAATATCTTTGGGAATTGAGTGTGCAAATCATAATTCTGAAAGCAAAAGATACAACCCTGGAGTAATACAAGCATAAAATCTAATGATTATATTTGTAAACTTAAAACTATATCTATGATTAATATCACATTCCCTGATGGAAATATAAAACAATTTGATAATGGTATTACTCCAATTGAAATTGCAAATAGTATTTCACAAGGATTAGCTAGAAATACAATTGTTGCAAAAATAAATAATGAGATGTGGGATCTAAACAGACCAATTATTAATGATGCAAAAATAAGTCTCTATAGTTGGAATGAAAATGAAGGGAAAAAATGTTTTTGGCACTCTACAGCTCATATTATGGCAGAAGCACTTCAAGAATTATACCCAAATATAAAATTTGGAATTGGCCCTGCTATTGATAATGGATTTTATTATGATGTTGATCTAGAAAATAAAGTTTTATCTTCCGATGATTTACCAAAAATTGAGCAGAAGATGCTTGAAATAGCAAAAAAAAATGTTACATTCCAAAGAAAAAAAATTTCAAAAAAAGATGCATCACTTTATTTCGAACGAAAAAAAGATAATTATAAATTAGAATTATTAGAAGATTTAAAAGATGGAGATATTACATTTTATTCACAAGGAAATTTTACTGATTTATGTAAAGGACCTCATTTACTTTCAACTGAAAAAATTAAAGCAATAAAATTAACAAGTATAGCAGGAGCTTACTGGAAAGGAGATGAAAAAAGGAAACAATTAACTAGAATTTATGGAATTTCATTTCCAAAACAAAAAGATCTTAAAAATTATTTAAATTTTGTTGAAGAAGCTAAAAAACGAGATCACAGAAAATTAGGTAAAGAGATGGAGCTATTCACCTTTTCAAATAAAGTTGGTCAAGGTCTTCCATTATGGCTTCCAAAAGGAGCACGTTTAAGAGAAAAATTAGAGAACTTTTTAAAAAAAGTACAAACAGAAGCAGGTTATTTACCTGTTTACACACCTCACATAGGTAATAAAGATTTATATGTTTGTTCTGGTCATTATGATAAATATGGCCAAGATTCCTTTCAACCAATTAAAACACCAAATCAAGATGAAGAATTTTTCTTAAAACCAATGAATTGTCCTCATCACTGTGAAATCTATAAATCAAAACAATATTCATACAAAGATCTTCCAGTTAGATTTGCAGAATTTGGAACTGTATATCGTTATGAACAATCGGGAGAATTACATGGACTTACTAGAGTAAGAGGTTTTACTCAAGATGATGCACATATATTTGTAAGACCTGATCAATTAAAAGAAGAGTTTATTTCTGTAATTAATCTTGTTTTATATGTTTTTAATTCTTTAGGATTTGAAAATTTTAAAGCTCAAATATCCTTAAGAGATAAAGAAAATAAAGAAAAATATATTGGCTCTGAAGAAAATTGGGAAAAAGCAGAAAAATCAATTATTGAGGCCGTAAAAGAAAAAAATTTAAAAACAGTTATTGAGTATGGGGAAGCGGCATTTTATGGTCCAAAGCTAGATTTTATGGTTAAAGATGCCATAGGAAGAGAATGGCAATTAGGAACAATACAAGTTGATTACAATCTTCCAGAAAGATTTGATTTAGAATATGTAGGTGCAGATAATAGGAAGCATAGGCCAATAATGATTCACAGAGCACCTTTTGGCTCAATGGAAAGATTTGTTGCAGTACTAATAGAACATTGTGGAGGTAATTTCCCATTATGGTTAAGTCCAGATCAATTTATTATTTTACCGATTAGTGAAAAATACCATGAATATGCAAAAAAAGTATCTGTATTTCTAAAAAATTACGATATTTGCGGCCCAACGGATGAAAGAGCTGAAACAACAGGTAAAAAAATTAGAGATGCTGAAGTTTCAAAATACCCTTTCATCATAATTGTTGGTGAACAAGAAAAAAATGAAAACATGATTTCAGTAAGAAAACATGGAGGAGAAATTTTAGGAAAAATGACTGTGAATAATTTTAAAGAATTAATATTAAAAGAAATTAATAACTTAACAAATAAAAATTAAAATAATCGCAAAAAGAAGATTTGATAAAAAAGAGAAAAAAAATCAACTAAGGATCAATCAATCAATAAGAGCTCCATTTGTAAGAATAGTTGGGGATAAAATTGAATCCAAAATAGTTGCAATAAGTAAAGCACTTGAAACCGCTCAAAAACTTAATATGGATTTAGTAGAAATTTCTCCAAAAGCAGATCCACCAGTTTGTAAAATTATTGACTATAAAAAATTTGTATATGATCAAAAAAAGAAACAAAAAGCAATAAAAAGTAAAACTCAAAAAGTAGTTATAAAAGAACTTAGATTTGGTCCTAATACTGGAGAACACGATTTTGATTTTAAGCTAAAGCATGCAAGAAAGTTTCTTAATGATGGTGCTAAAGTTAAAGCATTTGTTTTTTTTAGAGGGAGAACCATAATTTTTAAAGACCAAGGACAAATTTTACTTTTGAAGCTAGCACAGGCATTAGAAGATGTTGGAATAGTAGAAATTATGCCTGAATTAGATGGAAAGAAAATGATAATGATAATAGCACCAAAAAAAAATAATAAATAATAGTAAAATGCCAAAAATGAAAACTAAAGCCGGAGCTAAAAAAAGATTCAAGCTTACAGGCTCTGGAAAAATTAAAAGAAAACATGCTTTTAAGTCACATATACTAACAAAAATGGAGACTAAACAAAAACATAATCTAACTAAAACAGGATATGTTTCTAAAGCAGATACTAAAAATATAAAATCACAATTAGGTGTTTAAATCAAACTAATTAGTTTTATATTGTTTAACAAAAAATATTAATATAAATAAGAAGTTATGCCAAGATCAGTTAACTCAGTTGCTGCTAAAGCAAAAAGAAAGAAAATAATTAAAGCTGCGAAAGGTTATTTTGGGAGAAGAAAAAATGTTCATACCGTTGCCAAAAATGCAGTAGAAAAAGCTCTACAGTATGCTTACAGAGATAGAAGAAACAAAAAAAGAGTTTTTAGAGCATTATGGATACAAAGAATTAATGCAGGAGCCAGATTATACGGAATGTCCTATTCAGAATTTATTGGAAAAACAAATACAAAAAATATAAATTTAAACAGAAAGGTTTTGGCAGATTTAGCAATGAATCATCCTAATGCATTTAAGGCAGTTATTGATACTGTTTCTTAGTTCTATAGTTTTTATTTTTTTCTTTCAATTCCAGTAAAGCTTCAATAGCATATACATAATTTGAATCAATTTCAATAGCTCTTTTATAATCAACTTCAGCTTGCATTATATTTCCCAATGTTTCATAGCAAACTCCTCTAGAATAATAAGCTTCATAGAATAGATTATCAGAATATATTGCATCTGAAAAATTATTTACTGCTACATCAAATAATTTAAGTTCCATATGAATAAATCCTAAATTGTAATGTGCATTTGCATGAAATGGAGATACATTTAGTAAATCAGCATAAGCAGCTAAAGACTTATTCCAATTACCTGTTTCTTGGTAAAAAACTGCTTTATTATATAATACTAATTCATCATTCGGACTTATTTGTAATGCATTATCATAATATGTAACTGCCATAGTATCTAATTTTGAATGAAAAATTTGACCTAATTGAACATATGCTTCAGTATACTCCGGTTGAATAAGAATTGCATTTCTAAAGCAATTAATTGCTTCTGTTTTTTTTCCTAATTCATTAAAAAGAAAACCCATTAACATATGAGTCTTTTCTTGATTATAATTTATACTAAGAGATTGATTTAAATGATAAAGAGACTGCTTATAAATCTTATATGCGAGTAATAATTCTCCATATAATGCATGTACTAAATAATTACTATTATTTTTTTTTAAATACTTTTCTAAATGGAATTTAGCTAATCCTGGATATTTTCTATTAGCGTTAGGTTTTTTAGAAAAATCAAAATATATCTTTGCAATCATATAATGTAACTCAACTCTATTTGAATCAAGTGAAAGGCATTGTTTTAAATCAAATATTGCTGAATCAAATCTTTTATTTCTTATATTATATTTTACTCTGTTTAATATAAGATCTACATTAGTTGGATCCTCCTTTATTGCATTAGATAAGTTACTTATTTCTGATTTAGATTTTTGATGTTTATCCGCATTACCACATGAAAGAATAAAGAAAAAAATTATAAAAGAAGATATAAATCTCATTTTTTTAAAAAACACAAATGGTTAATCGATAATATTTTTTTTAATCATTTGTTCAATTTCATCAGATAATTCAGGATTATCTAATAATAAATTTTTTACCGCATCTCTTCCTTGTCCAAGTTTAGTATCGTCATAAGAAAACCACGAACCACTTTTATTGACTATTCCTAATTCAACTGCTTTATCTAAAAGCTCTCCGGATCTTGATATTCCTTTTCCAAACATAATATCAAACTCGACTTTCCTAAATGGTGGTGCAACTTTATTTTTAACAATTTTGACTCTAGTTCTATTACCAACAACATCTTCTCCATTTTTGATTGCTCCAATTCTTCTAATATCTAGTCGTACTGATGAATAAAATTTTAAAGCATTTCCACCTGTTGTTGTTTCAGGATTTCCAAACATAACGCCAATCTTCATTCTAATCTGATTAATAAATATTAATGTAGAACCAGTCTTGTTAATTGTTGCAGTTAATTTTCTTAATGCTTGAGACATCAATCTAGCGTGTAAACCCATCTTTGAATCTCCCATATCTCCATCAATTTCTGATTTTGGTGTTAATGCCGCAACTGAGTCAACCACTATTAAATCTACAGCACCAGAACTAATTAAATGATCAGCAATCTCTAATGCTTGTTCACCATTATCAGGCTGAGATATATATAAATTATCTATATCTACACCAAGAGAATTTGCATATGATGCATCAAATGCATGCTCAGCGTCTATAAAAGCTGCAACACCTCCTTGCTTTTGAACTTCAGCTATTGCATGAATAGTTAAAGTAGTTTTTCCTGAAGATTCAGGACCATAAATTTCAACAACTCTTCCCCTTGGATAACCGCCAACTCCAAGAGCTAAATCTAAACCAATTGATCCCGTGGGTATAGACTTAATATCTTCTGACACTCTATCTCCTAATTTCATTACAACTCCTTTTCCATAAGTTTTTTCTAATTTGCCAAGTGTCATTTCAAGCGCTTTAATCTTTGCTTCTTTTTCTTGTTTACTCATAATAATTTATTTTTTACAAAATAACTGAAATAATAACAGAAAAATCAAAAGAAACACCAATCATTTATTAACAATAATAAAAGTTTAGACTTTACTACAGATACAGACAAAACATTGACATTCTTTTTTTCGTGCTTGACAAAACTCTCTTCCAAAAAAAATTATTTGTAAATGAATTTTATTCCATATTTTTTTATCAAAGCACTTTTTTAAATCTTTTTCAGTTTGTTTTACATTTTTACCACTAGACAGTTTCCATCTATATGCTAATCTATGAATATGAGTGTCAACTGGAAAAGCAGGGACGTTAAATGCCTGAGACATAATCACCGAGGCGGTTTTATGTCCGACACCTGGCAAATTTTCTAATTCATCAAATGAATTTGGTACAACACCATCATGCTTTGAAATTAATAATTCTGACATTTTTTTTATGTTTTTTGCTTTTGTAGGTGCTAAACCAATTTGTCGTATAGTATGTTGAATTTTTTCAACAGAAAGAAGAATCATTTTATATGGATTGTCAGCCATATCAAATAGCCTAGGTGTTATTTCATTAACTTTTTTATCAGTACTCTGTGCACTTAACATAACAGCAATAAGAAAAGTATAATTATTTCTATGATCTAATGGAATAATAGGATTAGGGTATAATCTTTCAAGAGTCTGAGTAATTAAAATAATTCTATCCTTTTTTTTCATCAAACAAAGATAAAAAAGTAGCCTAAAAGGAAGTCTAATTTAATTTAATAATACCACAATTGGCTCAGGCAATTCTGTTTTTATAGTTCTAGCAGAATTAGCATATGCTAAAATTCTATTTATTGATTTCTTACTTGGCTTATATTTGTTTGATTTTTTTTGTAAAAAAGAATATTTATCAAGAGATTTCTCCCAATTCTTTAAAGTAGAGTTTATATCCATATATAGCATTTAATATTATCATAACTCTATAACGGAAATTTAAAATCAATATTGTGTCTAGAAATTAAATTTTTAAATCAATATGTAATTTATCTGCCATTTTTCTTAAATTGAGTAGTGCATAACGCATTCTTCCTAAAGAAGTATTGATACTTACACCAGTAATTTTGGATATTTTTTTAAAAGAATACCCTTCAAAATATCTTAACTTAACAATTTCTTGTTGATCATTTGGTAATTTTAAAATTAGATAATGTAAATCATTATTTATTTGATCTCTAATCATTAAATCATCTTGGTTTTTCGATTCACTTGCAAGGACATCAAAAATATCAAAATTATCATTTGTACGTACTTTACGCATTTTTGATTTTCTTCTAAAATAATCAATTATAAGATTATGAGTAATTCGCATCATCCAAGGAAGAAACTTACCTTCTTCATTATACTTTCCCTTTTGCAGAGAGTTTATCACTTTGATTAGTGCGTCCTGAAAAATATCATTACTTAAATCTTTATCTTTGACCTTTGAAAAAATAAAAGAAAAAACTCTGTTTTTATGTTTATTAAGCAATAACTTAAATGAATTTGTATCTCCTTGGAGATATTTTTTAACCAAAAATTCGTCTGATAAATTAGTAGATAACATAGTACTTTATTTTAAGTTTATTAATTAAATTAAAGTAAAAATGTTTCTTATAGGCTATATTTTATTTCTGTAAATTATTATACAAAAATAATAAAAGTAAATTACTTATCCAAATCATATTAATTAGCTTTGCAAAAAATAATCAAAATTATTAATAATATCAACAAATATATTTTAATAAAGGGAGCAAAGACTCATAACTTAAGAAATATAACTCTAAAAATTCCTAAAAACAAATTTATTGTAATTTCAGGGGTTTCTGGAAGTGGAAAATCTTCATTAGCATTTGACACATTATTTGCAGAAGGTCAGAGAAGATATATTGAAAGTCTTTCATCATACGCACGTCAATTTCTTGGTAAAATTCAAAAACCTACCGTTGATGAAATTATAGGCATATGTCCCGCAGTTGCTATTGAACAAAAAACAATCACTAATAATCCTAGATCTACTGTAGGAACGAGTACAGAAATTTATGATTATTTGAAACTTTTATTTGCAAGAACAGGGAAAACAATTTCTCCTATTTCAGGAAAAGAAGTAAAAAAAGATAGTATTAACGATATTAAAAAATTTATTCAAAAACAACGTGGAGATAATTTAGTTTTAGTTCTTATTCCACTTAACATTAATCACAATCTTAATAATTTATTTGAACAAGGTTTTTCAAGAATATTAATTAAAAATAAAATATTTAAAATTAAAGACTTAGCTGACGATTTAAAAATTGATTTTGAAACTGCTTTTTTAGTAATTGATAGATTTATAAATAACGAAGAGAATATAAATCATGATAGTATTTCAGACTCAATAGAAAAAGCAATTAGTAAAGGTAATGGTGAATGTTACATTAAAATTAACAATACAATAACCAAATTCTCAAACAAATTTGAATTAGATAATATTATTTTTGAGGAACCAGACATTAATCTATTTTCTTTTAATAGTCCTTATGGTGCATGTAAAACATGTGAAGGTTTTGGATCTGTACTTGGTATTGATGAGGATAAAGTAGTGAAAAATAAAAACTTATCATTGTTTGAGGGAGCAGTTAGCTGTTGGAATGGTCCAAAACTTAAAATTTGGAAAGAAAGATTTATAACAAATTCCTTAACATACAATTTTCCTATACACAGAGCTTACAATCAACTTAGTGTTGAAGAAAAAGAACTCTTGTGGAATGGAAAAGAAAAGTGTAAAGGAATTAATCAATTTTTTCAAAAATTAGAAAAAGATAAGTATAAAATTCAAAATAGAATACTTATTTCAAAATATAGAGGTAAAACAAAATGTACTGATTGTAAGGGTTCTCGACTTAGAAAAGAAGCCTTGTATGTTAAAATATCTAATATTAATATTGCTCAATTATGTAATATGAGTATTAACAATGTTTTATTTTTTCTAAATAATATCAAATTAAATAAATCAGATTATCAAATTTCTAAAAGACTAATAGATGAAATAAAATCGAGATTAATATATCTAAATGATATTGGACTTGGATACTTAACACTAAACCGAGAGTCAAGAACATTATCAGGAGGTGAAGCTCAAAGAATAAATTTAGCTAAATCTATTAGTAGCTCTTTAGTTGGATCCATGTACATTCTTGATGAACCAAGTATAGGACTTCATCCTAATGATACTTCAAAACTGATTAAAATATTACAGAAATTGAAAGAAATAGGTAATACAGTTATTGTTGTTGAACATGATGAAGACATAATTAAATCTGCAGACCATTTAATTGATCTTGGACCATATGCTGGAAAAAATGGTGGTAAAATTGTCTTTCAAGGAATACCATCTAAAAAAGTAAAATCAACAAAAAAAAGCCTCACTTTAAAATATTTAACTAAAGAATTATCTATAACCAATAAGGAAAAAAGTAAAATTTCTGACAATAGAATTATTATAAAAAATATTCAAAAAAATAACATTAAAAATATAAATATCTCTATACCAACGGATGGTCTAACTTTAATAACAGGTGTAAGTGGATCAGGAAAATCTACGCTTCTTAAAAGTGTAGTTAAACCTGCAATTGATTTGTATTTGGGTAATTCATTTTTAGAAAATAAATCATTTGATAAAATTTTAATAAATGATGAGAATTTAAAAGAACTTGAATTTGTAAATCAAAAACCTATTGGAAGATCATCTAGATCAAACCCAGTTACATATATCAAAGCATATGATGAAATTAGAAACTTATTTTCACAACAACCCTTGGCCAAAACAAGAAATTATAAGTCTGGTTTTTTTTCATTTAATGTTCCTGGAGGTAGATGTGAAGAATGTCAAGGTGAAGGAGAAATAAAAGTAGAAATGCAATTTTTAGCTGATATTCATATTATTTGTGATAAATGTGATGGAAATAGATTTAAAAAAGAAATTCTTGAAATTAAATTTCACAATTTAAATATTTCAGATATATTAAATCTAACTGTAGACGATGCAATTTTATTTTTCAATAAAAATATTCAATACAAAATTGCTAAAAAATTAAAAAGATTACAAGATGTAGGCTTGGGATATGTTAAACTCGGACAGTCATCTAATACATTAAGTGGTGGAGAAGCTCAAAGAATTAAATTAGCTTATTTCTTAAGTAAAGAGAAAAAACAAAATAAAACAATATTTATATTTGATGAACCAACCACTGGATTACATTTTCATGACATAAATAAATTACTTAGCTCGTTTAATAAATTAATAGAAAACGGTCATTCTATCATTTGTATAGAACATAATTTAGATGTTATTAAATGTGCTGACTGGATAATAGATTTAGGTCCCAAGGGTGGTGAACAAGGTGGAAGAGTTATTTTTGAAGGAACGCCTGAAGAAATAATAAAATCACCAATATCACTAACTGGAAAATATTTAAAAAATAAAATTTAATTTTTTCTATCTATAAATTCTTGTAATAATATAGAAGCACTAATTTTATCTACTAAAGCTTTATTTCTTCTCGCATTTTTTTTAAGTCCTGACGATTGAATAATTCTTTTAGATATTATAGAAGTAAAGCGTTCATCTACTTGATGAATAGGAATGTCTGGATATTGCTTTTCAAATCTATTTATAAAACCTTTAACATGCGGTGTTATATCTGTAATCTCATTGTTTAAATTAACTGGCATTCCGATTACAAAAAATACAATTTTTGTATTTGAAATGATCCCCTTAATAAATTCATCAAGAAGATGAGTTGAAATTGTTTTATAAGGAGATGCTATTATTTGATCAAAATCTGTAATTGCTATTCCAGTTCGTTTAATTCCATAATCAATTCCTACAGCTACTCCCATACTAATTTTTAACTATTTTATAAGAAATTAATTCTGGAAAAACCTTTAAAATGTAAGTACCTGAAGGCTTGTCCCGAAGGTCAAAAACTGACATTTGTTTTTGATTATCAAAACATTCGATTAACTTTCCTTTTGTGTCATATATTTTGATCGAGTGTCGCTTATTGTCATTAAAGTAAATATTAAATCTTCCAACACTTGGATTAGGAAAAATATTAAATTGTTGTTCAATATTGCTAATATTTGATAACTGACCTAAATCTAATGGTGGAAAAATTATATAATCAATCCATGCGCAATCCATTCCTTGTGAATTTTGTGAATTTTTATCATATTCCCATTTAAATGTATTTTGACCTATATTAACTGGATATGAAATATAACTCCATGCTACATCTTCACCTGACCACTCTCCTAACTTGTCACCATTTATTTTAAATTTTAATTCATCTTGATTTAGCTCGGAAGAAACAAATTTCCAAAAAGAAATATTTCCTGGTGCTACTACATCTAGTGTAATTGATAATTCTGATTCTTCACCATCAGGTAAACCAATTGCAGATCTGGTGCTAAAAACACCTTCATGAGACATTGAACTATCGATAATCCAAGGGTATGAACCTTGATTCCATGAATATTGATTAAAATTTCCGCTTTCATAATCTTCCGCAATATCTCCAATTAAGCTTGTATAAATCTTATAATATGTATATATTCCATCAGAAACTTCTAAATTAAAACTTACAAATGTTCCAGGAGGTGTATTTGGATCTATTTCTAAATTAAAATTAAGTGTTTGATTACTATTTAATGGTAATGTCAAATGATTAATATTAGTATTAAAATTAACATAAGAAGAATTACTATTTAAGGTTGCAGTAATATTGTCTAAATCTGAATGACCAGAGTTAAAAACATCTATATTAATATCTGTAACTTCTCCTGGATCTAATTTACCATTTGAGTTTCCTAATAAATTATCATTTACTATTAACGTATTACTTTCAATAATTGGAGCGTTAAGAACCACATTAAAATAAGACAACCAACTATTTCCTAAATTATCAGAAATATCAACTCCAAATTCAACAATATGTTGATCAATTATATAATCATCAACTTTAAAAGAAAATACAAATGGGGTACTAATTATTTGAGATTGATTAATTGATTGAACAATAGTATTGCTATCAATAATAGTAATATTAGTATCATTTGAAGAAATAGTCACCGCTAAGTTTGATGCAGAATTAGATCCTACGTTATGTAAATCTAAAGAAAGATTAATTATCTCTGAGTAGTCAACAATTAAATTATTATTTCCTATTGCATCATTAACATTAAAATTAGGGCAAATCACATATGGACCTGAAGTAGAAATAACTGGAACAGAATTGATATATGGGATCTTAAATTGTTTAGTAATTACAATATCTACAATTCCTACACTTGTAATGGATGGAAATGTCAAATTAACAATACCTGAAACATCTGCCATTTTAGCGTCTAAAAGAACACCATTCATTGATAATGCAACATATGCATTTTCTTCAGTATTGACAGTAAATGTACTTGAGCCCAAAGGAATAATAGGTTGATGATTTACAATTAAATTATTAGGGACCCCGATGAAAGGCATTAGTGAAGGATCACCCATAAGATGATAAATCTCCCAATAATATTCTTCAGCACCTCCAGCTTGTGTAACTGCTAAATTACCTGAATGAATAAATTGTCCTTGAGTAATAAACCAATCTTGCTCTTGTTCACCATTTTCATGCATTAAACAATCATAAACTCCTAAACCAGTAGAAATGTAATTAGGATTAGATGTTATATTAGATGTATTTCCTACTGCCCACCAGTAGTCTTCATCCCAATATGTATTATTAGAACCTCCTATATACCCAACAGCTCCCTTATTATTTGCTCTTAAAAGAGCTTCTCCAAAACAAACACCGATATCAAAAGCATTTGATTGACAACAATTACCAATCATAACTCCAAATTGATTATCATTATTTAAAAATGGAACATCAGCATTTGAAAAGCTTGGATCTGACCACCCAGATGAACCACAATGTGCTGTATAGTTAGCAAAACCCACACCTTCACTTACATTAGAAATAATGCTATTAGAAGCAATGGACATATCAGAAGTAATCGGTGTTCCTGAACCATATAAATATGAGTCAATAAACAATCCGTGTGTAGAATTAAAATAATTATCAGTTGCATAATTAATTTGACCGTTACCATGTACTGGGGCCATATTTGCATCAACACCAGCAACTAATAAAACATCATCTAAAAAATCAGGATTTGGAAAAGTATATTTTTCATACATTAGTGTTTTTGAAACCTGAGCTTCAATCTGAGAAATATTTTCACCTGAAAATCTTCCATAGTACATTTCAGGGTAAAAATCACCATTACCATCAAATTCACAATAATACATATCTGAAATATGATTACCAGTATTACCGCTAAAAGAAGGAATAAGGTTTATGTCTCCAACAATTAACAAATATGTTGGTGGAGGATCATTAGCTGTGGCATTATCATAAAAACTTTTAATAAAATTATATATTGAGACAGTTGTATTTCCCACTGCAGGATCATCAGTATAACCTTCAATAATATTAAATCCTTTTTTTGTTTTCCATTCAATTAGTGGTTGCAAAACAGATTGAAAAAGTGGATCTGAAATAATAATATATTTTACTGGATAAGTTGTAATAATATCTTCATTGTTATATGTTGGAATATAGTTTATACAACTTTTAAATAGATGTTCAAATTCTGGTGAATAATATTTTTCCTTGGCTAATTTATATTTGTTTTTATCTAAATTGTCAAATATTATCTTTACTTCTATTTTTGTTATAATTTTTAATTGATTAGTTACTGGATTATATTTAAAAGGAGAAATTGTTAAATGAGCTAACTTTTGACCTCTCATAATTCCTAATTCTTTAATTAAAACATTATCTACATAATGAAATCCATTAAAATTATAATAATCATCATTATAAATAAATGGAATATAATCTGATTTATTTTTTTTTGACAATGATGGTTGAGATGGAGCAATTAACTTGTTTATACCATAATCATTTAAAGAAATGATACGCTCTTCTAAATTAGTTGTTTCATATAAAATATTAGCTCCAGTTGGAACAGAAATCAACTCTTCAATTACAGGCAAATTCGCATCACCATTTAAACTGTTATATCCATATCCTGACACAAATAAATTCACAAAATCTAAACTATCATGATTTACATCTAATATTGCAAATTCAGAAAGAAAATTGACTATTTTAAATCCTAAAATTGAATTCTCTGTAACAACAAAACGATTATCAACTTCACTAATTTTGATATTATTAGCATTCAAAATAAAATTTGAAATAAAAAAAATAAAAAAAAATAAAAAAAACCTCAATCGTTTTAAGTAATTTATCATTTAACAAATAAACACATTACTAATCATGTAACATGTTGATTTTTCAACTTTTTTAACAATAGATAATATCTTAACTAATAATAATTATTAACATCTATCATTTTTGTAAATATATTAAATAAAAGAATCATGAAATTATAGACACCTTTTATATCTTAGCAACGTAGATAAAATTATAAAAACTAATCTTGAGAAAATTATATTTCATACTACTTGCAATTTCTTTTTTATTAAATATAAAAAATTTATTTTCACAAGCACAAAGTTGTTTTTCACTGAACTACTCTCCTGCTTGCGTCCAACAAGGACAAAATGTAACAATTTCTATTGATGGGTATAGTGGTATTAGTGTTTGGACAATAACTCAACCCAATGGCACACCATTTGGTCAACCTTCATTTTTACCAAATATAACAATTCCTAATATTATAGCTGGATCTTGGACAATTACAGTACAACCCTTTTTTCCTGCATTACCACCTCCTTGTGATAATGTTATTGAAACATTCACAATAGATGTACTTGCACCAAATCAAAACTTAACTGTCTCAAATAATACATTAAACAGTTTATGTGAAAATGAAGAAATAAATTTACTAAATGACACTATTACCCAAATAAATAATATTACTGCCCTACCAATTACTTATTTTTATTCAATCGGGGGTATTCCAATTACTAATCCTTCTGAGTTTTATGTACCTAATACAAGCACTACAATTGATGTATATGTTGTTGATGGAACTAATTGTATAAGTAATACAGCAAGTATAACAATATTAAATCCAACTCCAAATAATATAGTTGCACCAAATTATATTATTCAAGACACTTCTGGCTTTAATGTAATTCAAGCATGTGCCACAAATACACAAATTGAATTTAATATTCCTAATCCAGACTCTTTATTTTCTTATAGCTGGATTATAGATAATGGAAACCCAATTGCAGCAATACCTGGTCCTATCTTTCAAAATTTTGATGGAACTAATTATAGTAATCCCGATGAAATACCTATTAGATTAATAGTATATGATTCATTAACTGGGTGTAAATTACCATTTGATACAACAATAGCTGTAAGAGGTATGGGGAATTTAGCAACCAGCGATATTGCAAATAACAATAAACCTATAT